>Ga0207646_10001538_pt1 | contig 28253 bp, 24 predicted proteins | sample KBSK5502metaG_FD_184343 | JGI IMG/M metagenome (GOLD analysis project Ga0207646, IMG submission 184343) | Corn, switchgrass and miscanthus rhizosphere microbial communities from Kellogg Biological Station, Michigan, USA - KBS K5-50-2 metaG... | ecosystem: Host-associated > Plants > Roots >...
ATAGTCATCCTGCCACCTTGGTGTCTCGCCGCGATAGGGATAAAGGTTCTCGCGTAGCGGTGAATCCTCAGTAATCGGTACAGTGTCAACGGGACCAGACTCTTTGCCGTTGACGCGCCCGAAAGCACGATATACATCCTGGCTGCTGATCGCAACCACGCGGCGTGCAACTCCTGTAAAGACATTCATAATCTCCAGGGCATCCTGTTCAATAGCCGGAATCATATCCAGCACTACCTCAGGCGCAAGGTGTTGTAGCTCAGCAGCGCTATTCGCAATGGGGCGCCGGTCGCCTGGAATCTCCCGCACTCCCTGGGGCAAGTCTGCTTGCGTTTGACCGCGATGAAACACCGTGATCTCGTGGCCCTGTTGACTAAGAGAACGTACAACCAGCGGACCCATAAAGTTTGTCCCGCCAATAACCAGGATATGCATAACGCCAGTTCCTTTCGCTGAAAAAAGTTCGTAGAGTGTTATTGATAACGATACCTGCTTTTGGCATGTCTTACAATGGTAAATATATGCTTAGAGCATATGGAGCTTTTTCGGGGAAGGAAAGAAGTTGAGGATTGAAAACTCCTGCAACCAGGCCCATTGTTGACACGTAGAATGAATGACACGTGGACTATAACCCACTTGGATGTGTTTTTCTCAGGTTAGAGACGCAGAGCAACATCAATGGTTCACCGGCAAGAAGCCAGGAGGGAATTGGGGGTATTAGCAATGAGCAGACAGCGTGCATCTTCAGGCTCACCTTACGAGCCCAGGCTGGGCATTTCGCGTGCCGTTCGCTCGGGGCGCATTATCGCTGTAGCTGGCACTGCACCCATAGGGCCGGATGGTAAGACGGTGGGCATAGGAGACGCGGCAGCACAGGCACGACGCTGCATAGAGATAGTGCGCAACGCACTTGAACAGTTAGGCGCGAGGCTGGAGGATGTAACGCGCACGCGTATACTACTTGCACACATAGAAGATTGGGAGAGCGTGGGCCAGGTACATGGCGAATTCTTTGCAGAAATCCGGCCTGCGAACACTGTAATGCAAGTTGCACGCTTCATCGACCCTGACTGGCTGGTAGAGATCGAGGCGGACGCAGTAGTCGAGGCTTAGTCCATCAAGCCGGGAAAAGGGCCTGCATTGTGCGAAGAGAGACGAAATGTAGTGGTGGGGCTTGCCCCCACCAGGGGAACTATATTGACATAGCTCAGTCATCACTCTAAAATTGTGGCAGATACAAAATGCAAAAGCCGGCTTTTGCATACTCTATGCGGATGAAGGAAATACCATGCCACGCTGCCAAAATCCCCGGTGTCGAACCGATTACCCGCCTGGAACATTCAAGTGCATCAATCCTTTCTGCCAGTGTCTATTGCCCGATGCAGTGGTGGCAGGGCGTTACCGCATTGAAACGCTCGTGGGGCTTGGCGGCATGGGCGCGGTCTACCGCGCGAGCGACACGTTCGAGATGCAGCAGGTAGCGCTCAAGGTCATCTCGACGATGGCCAGCAACATGGAAACGATAATCGCGGTCGAACGCTTTCGCCGCGAGGCTCGCTATGCACACCAACTTCAGCACAAAAACATCGTGCCGGTTCTAAACTTCGGCCAGGACGGTACCCTGCTCTATCTTGTCATGCCGCTGATTACCGGGGGAACGCTTAAAGCTCTGTTAAAGGCCGAACAGCCATTACCCGTGGCCCTGGCGCAGCGCTACCTGAATGAACTGGCGGATGCCATCGACGCCATACATGCTCATCCACAGCGCATCGTTCACCGCGATATCAAGCCCTCAAATCTACTCATTCACCAGGATGACGGGCGGTTAGTCATTGCCGACTTTGGCATCGCTCGCGCCATGCAGAAAGAGCGTCCGCTGACCCAGGGAGGTTGGGCTTTAGGTACCGAGCATTATACCGCTCCAGAACAGAGCCAGGGAAATGCCGAACCTGCCAGCGATATTTATTCGATGGGCGTAGTGGCCTATCAAATGCTTACCGGCCTCCTGCCTTTCCAGGCCATCGTGCGCAGCCACGCGGCTACGCTGCCACCACCCAGCGAACTAAATCCATCGTTAGCTACAGCAGTTGATGCAGTCATTTTTCGCGCGACCGAGACTGAACCCACAAAGCGCTATCCATCAGCCCGCGCCTTTGCCGACGCGCTCAATGCAGCGCTCAAGATGGAACCAACATCTGTAACGCCAACAAAGCTTCCCGCCGTTAGTAACGCCAACGTGATTGTGCGCACCATCATTCCCGAGAACCCTTGCAGCGCTTGTGGGCAAGAGAACCGCAGCACTTCGCGCTACTGCCGGCGCTGTGGGCACCGCCTCGATGATACCTCACCGCTTGTGGCCGATGTCTGCCAGGTCGGCTATGTTAGCGATACCGGGCGTCGCTATGTCGCAGAAGAGAATGAGGACATGCTGCTAATCGTTCAGGGGTTATGCGCCAATCTCGCACCGCCCCCTCGTCCATTCGGCCTGTTTGCTGTAGCTGACGGTCTGCGTGGGCCGCAGGGCAAATCCGCCGGTGGGCATGAAGCCAGCCGCCTGGCGATAGAGACGGTAGCCGATGTACTGCTGCCCCTCCTGGCTACGCCTCTGCCTTCCAGGTCATACGCTAGCCCGGGAAACAGCTCTGCGGTTTCTCGCGGAGGCATACCAGGCGGCCCTTATCAACCTACCTCGCCTGCAGAAAGCGCTATCGAGCAATGGATGGGCGAGGGATTACGCAGAGCAAACCAGGTGATTTACCACTGTAACGCTGACTATGAAACAAACATGGCGAGTACTTTGACCGTAGCCCTGGTTTACAAACGTCACCTCTACGTGACAAGCGTTGGAGATAGCCGGGCATACCACTACAACGCCACAAAAGGCCTACAATGTATCACGACCGACCATACACTGGCTGCGAACCTGGTAGCGGCTAATCTCTTCAAGCCCGAAGAGGTATATACGAGTCCAAAGGGCAAGCGTCTTTATCGCTACCTGGGGCAGGCCAATCGCTTGCAAATAGATTATTTCCACTTCCCGGTGGAATTACACGACCTGGTGTTGCTCTGTACAGATGGTTTATGGCGCATGCTGCTGGATGAGCGTATCAAGGAAATACTGGCGCAGGGCGGCGACCCACAAAAACTTACGCGCACGCTGGTCGATGAGGCAAACCTGGCAGGCGGCGAAGGGAATGTGAGCGCAATCGTGGTGAGGGTTCAATAAACTTGACTCCAGCTATGTGATACACTGAATAGCAGGTGAATATTTATCCTGCATGCCAACGTTCAAAGTAATATACCGAACGTTGGCATGTTAAGACGTCGTCCCATCATGCTCCTGTTCGTCCTTTATAGGTGCTTAAATCGTCATTGAGCTGACAGCCGTAAAAAGGTGGACAATCCATGAAAACATCCCTGGCAAGGCACATCATTTCACTGCACCCGGCCCCGCTGTACGCCATCATATTAGCCTCGTTCACGTCCTTTGGCTTGCTGGTTATGCATCTGATGGGATGGGAGTTGTGGTTAGTGGCGCTGCTTATCCTGCTAGCGTGGTCCCCCATCTTTGTACGTGTAACGATGGCGATCTATCGCCAATATCGCTGGTTGGCGTTCTTTTTCGTCTTACTGATCGCCCAAAGCGTGCACTTTACGGAACATATCGCGCAGATGATCCAGGTTCACCTGCTAGGCCTCAGTGGTATGCAAGCTCATGGCATCATTGGCATGCTGGACCTGGAGTGGGTGCACTTTATCTTCGATGCAGGCTGGGTGCCCATCTGTGTATACACGCTGTTTTTCATCTTTCGTAAAAGCAATCCCTGGCTGTGGGTATTGCTGCCGATAGTCACCTGGCATGCGCTCGAACATTTCGTGATTATGCGGGTTTATCTCACAACTGGCGTTGTAGGATCACCGGGCCTCTTAGCACGTGGGGGAGCTATCGCTGGCGGCTTACCGCTTATCCGTCCCGACTTACACTTCCTGTATAACCTGGCTGAGGAAACGCTCATTCTCATCGCCTATGCTCACCAGGTCAAACAGCTCCCAAGCGTATCCGAACACAGCGCGCTTGTCCAGTCAAACCTGGTTGAAGCATCGTAGCATTCACGTCACAAACGCTGGCGAATCCACTCGGCTATATACGTTACGGTCTCGGCTATGGGCTGGTGGCTTGTATCACAGAGGGTCATTGGCGGCCTGGTTGTGTATGCGTTCTTCTTGAGCCATCGATTGAATTGCAGCATGTTTTCTAGAAACGCTGCCAAATGTGACTGGCGCCATGCCGGTCGGCGCTGTAGACGCTCCTCTAGTAGATCATCATCGCAAACCATTGCCAGGTAGTACAGCGTCGTGAAGTAGCGGCGCTCTGGACAATCTTCAAACTGGTCAGGTACTGCTGTACCGCAGAGCACGACCGGCCTGCCAGCCTGGCCAATGTTTTTGGCGACACGCAGCCACAGGTTGCGATAGCTGCGATAATTGTCTTCTGGCGCTGCCGGTACCATTCCCCAGAGAATATCCGATTCTATCACCACGCATTCTTTCAGAACGGAGACAAGCGCAAGACCTACGGTTGACTTCCCTGCACCACTTGCACCGCTGATAATGAACAGAGGCTGTTGGAGAAAAGGATGGGCGTAATGACAGTAAGGGCAAACAGCAAAAGGGCCGGAGGGATCAATACGCTTCTCAACAGAGTATTCACCGCAATTTGGGCAGACATTGAACATGGTGGGACTCCTCTCATCATAACTATTGACATTTTTGTTGTATCTATGCTATATTTAATACAAGCTATCAGATGAATATAAGCAATTATACGAGAGGTCTATGCTTATGCCTGAGATGACCATCTATAATCGCCTGGCCGTCTTACGCGCCGAACGCGGCCTGTCACGCCAGGATCTAGCCAGGGCGCTAGGTATTAACTACCAGACGGTCGGCTACCTGGAGCGCGGGGAATATAACCCCAGTCTTGAGCTGGCCTTCCGCATCAGCGAGTTTTTTGAGCTACCCATCGAGGCCATTTTCTCACCCAGGCCATTCAAACCGCTGAGTGTAGAAGTCTATGCCCATCGATAAGGATAACACAGGAGGACTCCATGTATATGCGCAAGCCATCGATCAAGGACGAACATGACATCCCGAACGGCACTTACCGACACGCGCCCGCCTGGTTCCGCAGTTTTGTGCTTGGGAAATTGGTTATTAGCCTATCCTTGAACCAACCCGACGAGACAAGGACACGCAGAGCAGGCGCAACTCTTTACAACAACCTTGCTATGCTGCGTATGGAGCACAGGATGTCACGGCATGACCTCGCCAGGGCGTTGGACATCAGCGACCACACGGTCACTGCCCTGGAGCGAGACGAGTACAATCCCAGCCTCGCTCTCGCCTTGCGTATCAGCCAACTATTCGCATTGCCAATTGAGGCGATCTTCTTTCCCTCTCCAGAGATCATACGATAAGGAAGACTCTTTAAGGAGGATGTTATGAACGATTTAGAACAAGCTATGATGAATGAACCAAACGACTCTACTTCTGAGAATGTCCCTTCCCACAACGAACGCCGCCTCCTGATCGTCGTTCTCTGCTTGAGTTATCTTGCTTGTCTTGCGGGACTGTGGCTCATCGGCAATTTCCCCGGGCAGGCACATGCAGTTTTGCCCGGTATCTTCGGACTCGGACAGAATACGCGCTTTGCGCTACTCGCTGTCCCGCTGGTGGGCTTATGCGCGTCTTACTTCAGGCTGCGACACCTCACGGGCAAGATCATGCAGCTGCCTGAGAGGAAACTGGACGAACGCCAGCGAATGATACGCAACCGTGCACACCGCATCGCATACAGGATCATCACGATGTTGTGTCTAGCCATTCTAGCTTACATCTGTGTGCACAGTATGCTGCTATCGGCAACACCTCCAGCCACAACTGGTGGAGCTACAAATGCTCTCATATCAGCATTCCCTCGACCTGTAATCAGCGAGTTGCCAAGCAAAATTGCTCGCGCATTCACCGAGGTCACCCCGCAAAAAATATCTCTACAAAACGGCATCGTCCACTGGTGGATAGTTAAGCCTGAGCTTCGGAATACACCAGCAGCGCCATCACCATCCATTGATCTGGTGAACCTGGGCCTTTACTATGGGTTGTTCCTTGTTACAATGGTCCTGATCGTCAAAACGCTGCCAACGGCTGTTATCGGTTGGAAAGAACGCGGATAGCACTGAAACTCTGGATTAAGCACTGAAGACATGGTATAATGATTTCAAAGGCACTAACGGAGACGAGTAGGCGGCATGTGGTCGGCACAGCGAGCGTACATCTGGTGAGAGATACGCCTGACCTACCACCGAAAATCACTCCAGGAGCTGAACGCTGAACTAATGCAGTAGGCGAACCGGTTTCACCCGCCGTTATACGGGTAGAGATGTGATGGCATCTTACAGAGAGGGCACTATCGACAACAACGAGTTCAAGTGCCAACAAGGGTGGTACCGACGGGCAATACAGGGCCTCGTCCCCAGGTGGGACGGGGCTTTTTTACTGCCAAATTTTAACCGGGAGGGATGGAGCAATGTTTACGGAAGTCGATATGAAACGTTCATTTCCTGCGCTTGAGCAAGACATAGAGTGCTGGTGGCGCGAAAACAATATTATAAACAAAGTGCTTGACGGCGGTGACCGCTCACGGCCATTCATCTTTTTCGAAGGCCCACCCACTGCCAATGGCCGCCCCGGCGTTCACCATATCGAAGCACGCGCAGCAAAGGATGTCCTCATCCGCTATCATCGCATGCACGGTCAGCATGTCATCGGTGCACGTGCAGGTTGGGATACGCATGGCTTGCCGGTCGAGCTCGAGGTTGAAAAAATGCTCGGTTTCAAAGGCAAGCCGGACATCGAGAAGTTTGGCATCGCAGAGTTCAATAAAGCATGCAAAGAGAGCGTCTGGCGCTACGTACAGGAATACGAGCGTTTCACTAATCGCATCGCTTTTTGGATTGACCTCGAGCATCCGTATATCACCTATGAGAACGACTACATAGAGTCGCTCTGGTGGATACTGAAGACCTTCTGGGAACGTGGGCTGCTCTTTCGCGACTACAAGGTAACGATGCATTGCCCGCGCTGCGGTACCTCGCTTTCCGATCACGAGGTATCACAAGGCTTCAAAGACAATGTTGACGATCCTTCGGTCTGGGTACGTTTCCGCCACTTGCCAGCAAACCACCCACTCGACGCGCAGTTCGCCGGAGCCTCATTCCTGGCCTGGACAACCACACCCTGGACGCTGCCAGCCAACGTGGCACTCGCTGTCAAACCTGGAGCAAGCTATGCACTGGTCGAATACACCGGGGAGGGAGAGACTGAGCGGCTCGTACTGGCGGAGGTTCTAGCTGCTCAAGTGTTGGGCGAGGGTAATTTTACCACGCTGGCGACCTTTCAGGGCGATGCAATGCGCGGCCTGCGTTACGAACAGCTTTTCAAGGGAGTGCCCGCACCGGGGGATACCATCGATTGGGCACAGGCCTATCATGTTGAGGTAGACAACTTTGTCTCGCTCGAAGATGGCACCGGCATCGTGCATATCGCTCCTGCCTACGGAGATCTGGAGATTGGCCGCAAGTACGGGCTGCCAACACTTTTCTCGGTTGACCTGGCGGGTATGGTGCTGCCCAGCTTCAACGAACTGGGCTTCGGAGAAGTCTTCTTCAAGCAAGCCGATCCATTGATCACACGTGACCTTGAGGAACGCGGACTGCTCTTTCGCGCTGGAAGAGTGCGCCACAGCTATCCATTCTGCTGGCGCTGCGATGCACCACTACTCTACTACGCCAAGCAATCCTGGTATATTCGCACCACAGCCCTCAAAGACCGGCTGCTGGCGAACAATGAACTGATCAACTGGGTACCGGAGCACATCCAGCATGGCAGGTTCGGCAACTGGCTGGAGAATAACGTCGATTGGGCGCTGAGTCGCGAACGTTACTGGGGCACACCCCTGCCGATCTGGACTTGCGATTCGTGTAGCGCGGTTGAGGTTATCGGCTCTATCAAGGAACTCTCAGAACGAGCTAACAGCGACCTGCAAGCATTGGACTTGCATCGCCCTTACATTGACCAGGTTAGCTGGCACTGTTCTCAATGTGAAGCTGGCACGCTGCAACGCGTTCCATACGTAGCCGATTGCTGGTTCGATTCGGGGTCTATGCCGGTAGCACAATGGCACTATCCATTTGAGAACCAGGAAATGTTCGCGCTCGCGGGGCAGGCCGATTACATCTCGGAGGCGATTGACCAGACGCGCGGCTGGTTCTATACCCTCCATGCCGTCTCCACGCTGCTTTTCGACCGGCCAGCATACAAGAACGTCATTTGCCTGGGTCACATTCTCGATGCTAAAGGCGAGAAAATGTCCAAGTCGCGCAATAACGTGGTTGATCCCTGGCAAGTGATGGATACCTACGGAGCGGATGCAACACGCTGGTACATGTGCGCTTCGGCGCCACCCTATAACCCACGCAGCTTTTCGACAGAGCTTGTTGGCGATATGCTACGCCAGTTTCTGCTAACACTCTGGAACACGTACTCCTTCTTCGTGCTCTATGCCAACCTGGATAAATGGCAGCCCTCACTAAGCAGCGACCCTCTGGCCGGAGTTGAGCTTCAACCAATAGATCGCTGGGCATTGGGACGGCTCAACGCGCTGGTAAGCGACGTTACGGGTATGCTCGAGGCCTACGACATCTACAGCCCGGCAAGGGAGATCGAGCGTTTTGTAGAAGACCTGTCAAACTGGTACGTGCGCCGCAATCGCCGCCGCTTCTGGAAGTCGGAAAACGATGCCGATAAACAGGCCGCGTACGTGACACTCCATACATGCCTGACAACTCTAGCCAGGCTGTTAGCGCCATTTATGCCTTTCATAAGCGAGGCACTGTATCGCAACCTGGTCGCAAAGCAGGACCCCAGCGCCCCCGAAAGCGTTCACCTTGCGAGCTGGCCCGAGGCGAATCCAGCGCTAATTGACAGGCAACTGCTGGCCGATGCTGACCTCTTACTAGAGTGTGTGAGCCTTGCCCGCTCGGCCCGTCGCAATGCCAATTTGCGCGTTCGTCAGCCCTTGAGCGAACTGCTCATTCGCGTTCCACGCGGGAATACCGGACTGCACCGTTTCGTGGATGAACTGCAAGAAGAACTGAATGTGAAGGAAGTACGGTTCCTGGAAGTGGGTGATGAACTGGTCACGTACCGTTTCAAGCCCAATCTGCCCGTTGCCGGCAAAAAGTATGGCCGGCTCGTCCCGAAAATCAAGCATGCCCTGGGGTCACTCAACGGTCAAGCAGCAGCGGCGACGGCCTATGCGCTCGAAGCCGAACAGCCAATCGAGATCCAGGTTGACGGGCAAACCATCCGACTCGAGCCAGGCGAGGTGCTGGTAGAAGCAACATCACCCTCTGGCTACGCCGTCGCCGAGGGCAAAGGGCTACTGGTAGCACTCAATAAGGCTCTGACACCAGAACTGAAGTTAGAGGGCCAGGCCCGCGACCTTGTACGCTTCATCCAGGATGCGCGCAAGACTGCCGGGCTTGCCATCACCGATCGCATTCACCTGACGCTGCAACCGGCGGAGGGTTTAGATGTAACGCCCATGCTGGCTGCCCACAGCGACTTTATCCGCAGCGAAACGCTAGCGGATTCCCTGGCAGTTGGCCCAATTGGGGAGGGGAACTACACAACTGAGGTTGAGCTCGATGGTGGCACAGTGATGATCGGGATTATCAGCTCAAACCCACGCCAGTAGATGACGTAGGAGTGTTCTTTGACTAGCGGACAACCATGCTTCACGCCAAAGCGAGTGCTTCACCCGGGCCTGTATACGGGCATCAGTCTCCAGGCCGGCAAAATAGCGCCCCACCCGATGCACCAGCGAGGTGGCGTCACGAAGTCGCAGTACGTCGGGTACGGCAAGCAGTTCTTCCTGGCTCAAGGGGAAATGGGCCACATAGGCGGTGCCAAATGTATCAATCAAGTCCCATTCTTTTCCCGTTCCCATCAGATTGACAGGCCACCAACTTAATGACACACATAAATCCAGGACTCGAATATCCACACCAGCGAATTCGAAATCCAGGACGGCCGTTACTTGCTGATTGTCCACCAGGATATTACTTGGAGCGTAGTCCCGGTGAAGTAACTGTTGAGGAAGTTGGGCATATAGACCGGGAACTTTTTCCATTACTGTGATGAGAAGGGTACGTATCTGCCTGGATTGATCGCGATCAATCGGGAGTTGCTCCACCGCAGCGAGTGGATCCGGCACAAGTGAATGGCAACGAGCCAACTCCCCGAATGTGGAAAGCGATTGGAACCCACCGGGCGGATTAATCTCAGGAAGAGTTGCAAGCGCAATATCTAGCAAAGCCAGAGTCGATCCAGCATTTGAAGCAGTGATGTAATCATTGCGATCTGGCAGGCTACCTGGCAATAAAGGATATAGGGTGGCAAGGGCCTGTATTCCTGTCTCCTCCTCAAATTGGATAATGATATCTCCATTGTTAGCCTTGAGCGGAAGCTGAAGGAGAAACGGGAGTTGTTTGTCAGTCAATGCGTGAAGAAGAGCGGCTTCATAGCGAATACGTGGGATGCTAGTAGTATCGAAAGAGAGACGCAATACATAGGATTGCCTATCTGCTGTTTCTACACGCCAGACAAGGTTGTTCGTGCCTCCCCTCAAAGGGGAGACTTGCCACGGTCCTGCGAGTGGCCAGGCTGCCAAAAGATAGGGAAAAATCTTCGATGCATTTTTCATTGTCATTCTCGGTATCCGCTCTCCGTGCGCTTAGGCTCGGCAAGCAAACCAATCTCGTGGTAGTAACGTATTGTCTTGGGCGATACGCCTATAAGTTTTGCGACCTCGCCGATTTATAGGAGTTGCCGCATCGCTTGACCTCCTTCCTGTCACTAACGAGTATAAAACCTTCCAGCAGGGGCAAGGTCAAGAGGAGGGAGAACTTTTTATAAGGCAAGGTTCAATTTGGACGAATTGTACTTGACCGTTTATGCAGAGCAACTTTTTACTGCGGACATCATCACAGCCGCCGAGAGGGCCGATAAATCGGCACCTACTGCTGATCGAATGCATGTGTCAATGTGCATGAACAGTCATACCCTGTCATCCTGAGTGCAGCGAAAGGCCTGTCGCGATCGGCAGCGAGATCCTTCGCTTCGCTCAGGATGACAGGGCTGGACCTTGCTGTTGGATAGGAACTGTCACGTTCATTTGAACCATGCCCTATTACTGTTAATCGGCTACTTCACGGTGATGTTTACCCCTGAATCCTAGCATATGCAGGCAGGAAAGAAGGTATACTAAGCTGTAGATGAACTTTCCTTCGGAGATACTAATATATGAGTAAACCAACTGATGATTTGCAAATCTACAACCGCCAGTCACAATTAAGGCTTCGAGGGCGCAAGAAGCAAGACACAGCCGAGCGGATTTTTCGTGCGGCACTGCGCCTGTTTCGCGAACGCGGTTACGCGGCAACGACAATCGATGAGATTGCGCAGGCAGCAGGTGTCGCTAACAGTACATTCTTTAGCTATTATCCGATCAAGGATGCCGTGCTCAGCCACTTTGGCCGCCAGCAGATGCGCCTCGTTGAAGAAGCCATCGCTATGGTACCGGATTTCGAGAAGATCCCAGCTTACGGACAAATCCTGTTTGTTTTTAATCTGCTGGCAGCAGGAGCCCAGGGAGACCGTGAGTTCCTGCGCGTCATCATCCACGAAATCTTTAACGGCGCATTCGCTTTCTCCGACACAGCCAGCAGCGCACACCAGTTGTATGAGCTGGTGCTTGAAATGGTCCGGCGGGGGCAGGAGCGCGGTGAGTTGCAGACTACAGCTACGGCCGAAGCCATGACCCTGATTTTGCTGTCAACGTACTTCTACACATTCATTAACTGGCTGGAAATGGAGAATCCGCCGCAACTGTCCCAGATGTTACAAACACACCTGAACGTGCTGCTGGATGGTATGAAGCTTTCCCGGTAGCGTTCCGTTCAGGCTAACCCAAGTTCCTTTGCTTTGAGAACGGCCTGAGTACGGTCGCGCACTCCAAGTTTGCTGAGGATGCTACTCATGTGGTTCTTGACGGTCCCTTCGGTAACATAAAGGCGTTCAGCAACCTGGCGATTAGAGGCACCTTGAGCAACGAGGGCCAGTATCTCTCGTTCGCGTTCGGTCAGTTGCTCAACGTAGGCGCCGGCATCAATATATGTTGTGGAAGTAGAAGAGGAGGACGTATAGTTTGTTGCTGAAGCAGGCGGTTTAGTCGAAGAGGGCGTAAGAGCGGAAAAGACTTTGCTGGCGATATCAGGTTGTAGAAGCACCTGCCCACTGGCGGCAGTACGTATGGTCATAGCAAGCTGTTCAGCAGTGATGTCTTTGAGCGAATATCCCAGTGCCCCCGCACGCAGTCCCTCCTGGATAAACTCAACGTCATCGAAGGTCGTTAGAATGACGATATGGGCGCCGGGCCAGCGTTCCTTAAGGGTTTTTGTTGCTGCGATGCCATCCATATGCGGCATACGAATATCCATCAGGATCACATCGGGAGGTGTTCCTGCCGCATAGAGACGTTCGGCGGCTGCGAGGGCTGCCTCTCCATTAGCTGCTGTTTCCACGACCTCAAAATTTGGCTCCAGCTCAAGCAGCTTGCGAAAGCCCTCGCGTACCAAGGTCTGGTCGTCAACAATCAATACGCGGATGCGCTGTGTCATGTCTATCCTCCCTCGTACTACCGTTGAATTAGAACTATGCCAGGCACATCTATTCCCGTCTTATTGTATCTCCAACTAGCTATCTTTTGCACAGAGGCACGCGCATTTCAAAGTGATATATTAATGCAAGTTACCTAGTAAATTGGGATATTGGAGGGATTAGCGACATGAGTAAAGGTATTACGCGCAGTGGTGTAGTGAAAGTTGCACTTGGAGCCGGAGCTGCCCTGGCAGCAGCATGGGCTGCTATTAGAGTGGTGAACCATGCCTCGCCTGGTGAGCTAGATGCGTATACGAGCGACCCCGTCCGAGACTATGACAGTGCCATCGCTCGCTTTGCCCAGGTACAGGCCAGGGAAGAGGCTGATCAGGCACTCAACCCGGTCTGCCATTCGAAGTTGCTGACGCATGGCCGCAAGGTAGAGCGTGCTATCGTTCTGATGCACGGCATGACCAACTGTCCCCAGCAATTTGTAGATTTCGCTCCCCTGTTTTACGAGCGAGGCTACAACGTCCTCATCCCACGCATGTCGCACAATGGGCTTGCTAACCGTGACACGGATGCACTCAAGTGCGTTACAGCCGAAGAACTGCGGGACTGTAGCAACAATATGGTGGATATCGCACGTGGTCTGGGCGAACACGTCACCTATGCCGGGATCTCGATGGGTGGGATCACGGCCGCCTGGGTGGCGCAGTATCGCACCGATGTCAACAAGGCGGTAGTGATCGCGCCAGCTTTCACGTTCAGCCGGGACCTGGGCGTTGGGCTGAGCCGCTTCGCAATGCACCTGTCTTTCCTGCTACCCAATATGATGACCCAGCGTGTTACACACTCTGAGGGTGGCCCACCCCATAATTATCGTGGATTCGCCACGCGCGGGCTGGGCCAGATGATGCGCCTGGGGTTCTACGTCTACGATGCAGCCAGGACAATGAAGCCGGCTGCGCACTCGGTGCTGGTGATCACCAATGCCGCTGATCCTGCCGTTGGCAATACTATTATGCGGCAACTGGTTGACAGGTGGCGAGCCAACGGATTTGATCGCGTTGAGAGCTATGAATTCGACGCGCACTACCGGCTCATCCACGATATGATTGACCCGACGCAGCCTGACCAGCAAACCGCGCTGGTCTACCCGATCTTGCTCGACCTGATCACAGGCTAGCCAGGGTCGCTCTCTCGGAAATCGTCTCAGGGATAGGTGCTGAGGGTACGGGAACCTGAACTGTCACGCGATAGCCTGCCGGCTCAGCGGGACCATGCGCTACCTGGCCGCCAAGCAGCTCTATACGCTCACGTAAACCAATCAAGCCAAAACCCTCGGCCTGGCTGTTTGCATCGCCGCCGCTGGCGCCACGGCCATTATCGAGCACCAGTAGTTCAAGCAACTCATCCTCGTAGCGCAGGCGCACAAGCACTTTGCTTGCGTGCGCGTGCTTGCGTACATTCGTCAGCGTCTCCTGTACAGCACGATAGAGCGCCACTTGCAGGTCCGGCGAGATTGGCGGCAACTGGGTATCAAGATCAAGCGTCAACGCCGCATCAGCCGCGTTCTGTTCAAACTCGCGTCCCAATTGAGCAATCGCCCCGGTTAAGGTGAGCGTCGCGATACTTGTGGGGCGCAAGGCTGCAATGGCATTACGCACTTCTTGCATGGACTGCGAGACCACACGACGCGCTTCAGCGATTTCAACGACTGCGCGAGCAGGATCACGCTCCTGCAGTTTGCTGATAGTTTCCAGTTGAATAGTCAGGATCGACAGGTAATGACCCAGCGTATCGTGTATCTCGCGTGCCAGGCGTGTGCGTTCGCGCACAACCGCCAGTTCTTCTACTTCGCTGGCATACTTCTGCAACTGCCTGTGCGCCTCCTCGAGTTCGGCGTTGGACGCTTCAAGCTGGTGTAACAGCGTCTCGGCACGCTCTTTCTGGATGTTGAGTATTTGCAACACTAATGAAAAGACTGCGACAAAGGCATAGGCCGGCAAGAGAGAAAGCAGGGATGGATAGATTTGTGACCACCACCATTGGTCAAGGATGCCGAGATTTACCATCATTAAGAGGTAAAGCAGGACACCCGCGATGATGGCCGTTCGCAATGACAAAGCTCCGAAATAGACCGAGACCGTCACGAGATACAGCAGCCAATCCCACTGCAAGCCAGTCAAGCCAAGCCAACCGGTCGCCACTGTCAGCAGCGAGAGCACAACTACAGCCAGCGCAACGAGGCGGCCAGAGAGGTGCTTCCTGGCCAACCACCATAGTACCGCACAATAGAGTACCTGTAATAATGTGAAGATCAGAAAGTTGACAGGTGTTAGCTCGGGAGGGGTCGTGAGAACGGTGATCAGGTACCCAATTGCGATGGTGATGAATGCCGTGCTTACCCCCGCCGTCGATAAAGCTCGCTCGAGGCTTACAGAAAGTGCTGCAAAGTCGATCTCTTGCCGGCTAGACATGGTTATTTCCCCTTGAAGGGCTGATAGTGTCCGGTTATATCTTTCTCTACCGGAATTATAGCATAGCCTCACGGGGTGAGGATGTGAAGAAGGTGGGATATGACCCATTACTCCAGTCATGGAAAGCGGTAGGGCAATATATGGCCTGAAAGATGACCAGAAGCACATCCGAGAAAGGCAGGTGCAAAGCTATACTCAAGACAGTGGACGAGCGGGGAACAATCCCCCAGCAATAGATAGAATAGAAAGGAACACACATGGCACAGCAACTAAAGACACAAAGCTCTGCACCAACTGCCGTTGCAATATCAGCCGGTGTAATGGTGGAAGTGCGCAATCTCGTCAAAAGCTATCATCATAAGACTGTCGTCAATAATGTTTCGTTCGCCATCGGGCAGGGCGAAATCTTCGGGGTGCTTGGACCCAACGGGGCAGGCAAGACTACGACACTCGAGATGATTGAGGGAATCCGTACTCCCGATTCCGGTACGGCCATCCTTGCAGGCCTGGACATCCGGCGCCAGAAAAGCGCGGCCCAGCGCATCATCGGCGTGCAACTCCAGGCGACAACGCTCTTTCATGAACTGACCGTGCTGGAAACGCTTCAATTCTTTAGATCAATCTATCCGAAAGGACTTGATCCCCGGCAACTGCTGCGGGATGTTGCGCTGGAAGAGAAAGCAAAAGCCCATCCGCAGGACCTCTCAGGTGGTCAGCGGCAGCGCCTGGCCCTGGCTCTCGCGCTGGTAAACGATCCCCAGGTGATCATCCTGGACGAGCCTACTGCCGGGCTGGATCCTCAGAGCAGGCGCACGCTTTGGGATATTGTACTCAAACTGCGAGGGCGGGGCAAGACGATCCTGATTACTACTCACTACATGGACGAAGCCCAGATACTGTGCGACCGCATCGCTATTATGGATGGCGGGCAGATCATCGCACTGGATACCTCTGCCGGTCTTATCAATCGCCTGGGAGCGCAGGCCACACTCGACTGCCGTTTAGATGACAAGGCAACTGTTGAGGCAATCCGCGAACTTCCGGGTGTAACCGGCGTGCGCGAGGCCAACGAGCGCTTCTTCATCTACACCAGCGAAATGCAGCCGACGCTGGAGGCGCTGCTGGCATATGCCGCACAGCAAAATATCCCGATGACGGACCTGCAGGTGCGCACACCCACGCTGGAAGACGTTTTCCTTGACCTGACCGGGCGCGAACTTCGCCCCGAATAGACGCGAGTAAATGTCATACACGAAAGGATCATAGATCATGACAAAAATTATTACGCTCCTGCGCACGAACTTTATCATGTTGACCCGCCAGCGCGCGCTGATCATTTCCAGCCTGGGGTTGGCGGTCATCTCGATGCTGGTTTTCGGCTTTCTCTTCGGTGGCAATGGTTCAGTCAAGACACGCATAGGTGTTGTCGATCAAGATCATTCCGGCATCTCGGCCCAGGTCACCAGCCAGTTGCAAAAATCGAACTCGCTCCAGGTATATACAGGAACGTATAGCGAGGAACAGCAGGCGCTGACCAACGGCTATCGCGATGCAGTTATCGTCGTACCCGTCGGCTTTGGGACGAAGTTTGTGCAAGGCGGAGCACACCTGCAGGTCTTCTACGATCAGAGCAACCCGGTTTCGACTGCAACAACCCAATTAACGGTCAAGGCAATCGTAGACGGCATAAACAGCGCTGTAACGCACCAACCCGGGCCGGTGACGCTAGATCAGCAGGCAGTAGCAGTCAAAGATATGCGAGAAATTGACTTTATCACTCCCGGTATGATCGGCATACTGCTGCTGTGGGCAAATTTTGCGGTGGGCGTCCAGCTCGTAGGCTGGCGCGAGATGGGCATCACCAGGCGCCTGGCAGCAACGCCGCTCAAGCCAATCTCGATGATCAGTTCACAAGTGGTTGCTCGCCTCGCGCTCTCAATTGTACAGGTGATCATCCTGCTGGCACTGGCAATCTGGATCTTCAATGTACACATCTACGGCAACTTCGCAATGCTTGCCCTGGTGGTTACAATGGGAGCGCTGACCATGCTGGCCATTGGCTTTGCAGCCGCCAGTTTTGTAAAGAAATCCGAGGCAGCAAATTCGGTCCTGCTGCTGGTCAGTTTCCCGATGATGTTCCTGGGCGGCTCGTACTTCCCTGTAAACAGCGCGCCCAGCTTCTTACAGCCGGTGATCCACGCACTGCCGCTCTATTACCTGAACGATGCCCTGCGCCAGGTGATCTATAATGGCGCCGGCTGGGGCGCAGTTCAAACCAGCGTACTGGTGCTCGCAGCCTGGATTGTGGCCTCAATGCTGGTGGTGTGGCGAGCGTTCAAGTGGTTGTGACTGCTCTCGCGATTCTGCATAGAACCTGGAGGTCCTCATGGTCACCAGGTTCTATAACATCTGGTGACGATGGGGGTTGTATAGCTTTCTTCCACATTGTACAATGAAGCCGGCAATAGGCTCCCGGTTCCCAGTTTCTCGTTCCCAGTTTTAGGAGGTATTTTTCGTTGTCTGACATATTTCGCGAAGTCGATAATTGTGTGACAGCTCCCCAGGGCTTTCGTGCAGGTGTCACAGCGTGTGGGATTAAATCCGATAGCACGATCAAAGACCTGGGTATTTTAGCTTCGGATGTGCCGTGTGTCGCCGCCGGCACATTCACTACGAGCACCACACGCGCAGCGCCCGTGATTGTCTGCCAGGAACGTCTGAGCAGCGGCAGGGCGCAGGCGGTGATCGTCAATAGCGGCAACGCCAACTGCGCCACAGGCGATCCCGGACTGCTCAACGCTTACCGTATGACCGAATTTACTGCGCAGCGGCTAGGCATAGAGAACGAACTGGTGCTCTGTTCTTCCACCGGCATCATTGGCCGCCAGCTTCCGATCGAGAAGATTCAGGCAGGTGTGCCAGCCATTGAACTGGGCGCAGACCAGGGAAATGCCTTCTCAGAAGCGATCATGACCACCGATACACGGCCTAAACGCATCGCACTGGAGTTTCAGATCGAGGGACGCACAGTGCGTTTAGGTGGCGTGACCAAGGGTGCCGGTATGATCTTGCCAAACATGGCGACGATGCTCTGCTACCTGACGACCGATGCTGCAATAGAACACCAGTGGCTGGAAACAGAGCTACATGCAGCGGTGGCGGACTCTTTCAATATGACAGCAGTGGACGGCGATATGTCCACCAACGATACCTGCATCCTCTTTGCCAACGGTCTGGCGGGCACTACCCCCCTCGATGCCCGGCACCCTGAGGCAGGGACGTTTCGTGAGGCGCTGCGGCGCGTGACACAATACCTGGCACGCGAGATGGCTCGCGATGGCGAAGGAGCGACGAAGCTAATGACCGTGCATGTACGCGGTGCACGCGATAAAGCCGATGCAGTCAAAGCCGCCCGGGCAATTACGGTCTCCCCGCTCTGGCAATGTGCACTTGCAGGCGGCGACCCCAACTGGGGCCGGATCGTCGCCGCACTTGGCGCCAGCGGCTGCGAACTCGATCCAGATACCTACGACATTTACATCGGCGATGTACAGGTAGTGAAGCAGGGAATGGCCGCACACTATAAGCAGGACGCTGCTCGCGCGGCTATGGCAGGCAGTGATGTAACGATTGCTGTTGACCTTCACCTCGGTGAGGGCAAAGCCACGGCGTGGGGCTGCGATTTGACGCACGGCTACATTGACGAGAACACGCTCTATACACGCTAGGTCAGGTCGAGCGCGCTTTACAGGTTATTTCATTACAATCCATCACAGCGTTTTCAAAGGAGAAGACAGGCATGACGACAACAGAAAAACGCGACTGGGCCGCCCTCGAACATAAGTATTACCAGGGAACTTTCAAACGGCAGCCGGTCACTTTCGTGCGCGGTGAAGGCCCACGCGTGTGGGACAGCGACGGGAAGGTCTATCTTGACTTCGTGGCAGGTATTGCAGTCAACGTGCTGGGACACTGCCATCCAGCCGTGGTGGAGGCGGTGCAACAGCAAGTAACGCAACTTGTCCACGTCTCCAACCTGTACTACAGCACGCGCCAGATCGAACTGGCTGAGCAGCTCGGCCGGTTGAGCAATGATATGCGTTCATTCTTCTCGAATAGCGGTGCGGAGGCAAACGAAGGAGCGATCAAGCTCACACGAAAATTTGGACGCATCCATAAAAATGGAGCCTATGAAATTATCAGCATGGAGCGCAGCTTCCACGGGCGCACACTGGCAACAACCGCTGCCACCGGGCAGGCTTTCTACCAGGCCACGTGGGTACCTCTTCCTGATGGTTTCAAACAGGTACCATACAACAATCTGGAAGCGTTGAAGGAGGCCACGAGCGAGAAAACGGTGGGCGTGCTGCTCGAGGCCGTACAGGGCGAAGGCGGCATCTGGCCGGGTACCCCGGAGTTCATACAGGGTGTGCGCGCATGGTGTGACGAGCGTAACCTGGTGATGATCTGCGACGAGGTGCAGGCAGGTATGGGCCGCACCGGCAAGTTCTTTAGCTGGGAACACTACGGTATCGTACCCGATATCGTGACCATGGCCAAAGGCCTGGCAGGCGGCGTACCCATCGGGGCAATGCTGACCGGGCAGAGAACCGACTTGTTTGTCGCAGGCGACCACGGCACGACCTTTGGTGGTAACCCCATCGCCAGTGCCGCTGCTATTGCAACGATTAAAACCATCCTTGCTGAGCACCTGCTGGAGAATGCCGCTAAAATGGGTGCGTACTGCCGCAGCAAGTTTGAAGCCTTCTGCGAGAAATACGATTTCATTGATAGTCCTCGCGGTATAGGCTTGATGCAGGCGGTCAATGTCAAACATGACCTTGCTCCTGCCATTGTACAGCAAGCGCTTGAGCATGGTTTACTGTTGAATGCTCTCGGGACCAGCACGCTGCGTGTTGTCCCACCGTTGAACATCAGCGGTGAAGAAGTTGACGAGGCTGCTGAACTGCTGGATAGGGCATTAGCGGACGTGGCTCAGATGCCAATTTCAAAGGCATAACCCGTCTATCTACATGCGGAGGGATAGATGCCACGAAACAGTCCTAAGCCCAGGTCCGATTTAGATGTAGAAGCACGTCTACCCGCCGGTATAAAATTTGTGCTGGCATTCGTGATACTCCTCTTTATCGCAGGAGCAGCCGGACTTATTTATCTCAATATCAGCAATCAGGCAGCCACTACCCGGGCCAATGCGACAGCCACTGCCCAGGCCAATACTGCTGCCACTGCTCACGCGGCAACGGCAACAGCTCATGTCACTGCTACCGCGCTTGCTCAAGCTCATGCCGGCGCAACTGCCACGGCCATCACCCTGGCCAATGCCAACGCGACTGCTACAGCCAGGGCCGTGGCGTCTTTCCTGGTCCAGCGTATTACCATCTCGGTCAGCCCGGCATCAATTGCAAGTATGACCTGCGGAACGCCTGTCAATGTGACCTACACTGCCACGATTACCATTGCACCCGGCAGCCCTGGCGGAACTGTAGCGCTTAAATGGAGCATCGGCTCAAGCAGTACGCCAGCCAGCGTTATTTTTGCACCAGGTGCGACGGTTAAAACCGTTTCAATTACAGATAGGGGTACCCTCGCTCGGAATAACTCCTATCCGCGAAACGGCTCTATCGCTTCGACCAGTCCCAACGTTATGAACTCAAAGACGATCAGGCCCGCCGGGACCTGCGTATAATCTACGAGAAGAGGTCTGGCAAAGGCGTGCGTTCAATGCACCTCAACCACATAATGGAGAGCCTCACGTGCCAGCTCGAGCCACTTTGGGGCATGTTCAGCGGGCACTTCGACCCACTCCTTCATTGGGCGTCTACCCGAGGGGTCAAAGAGCCTTGCACCAGCGAGGGCAAGCGCTTCGGCGTGCCTGGGAGCACCAAGCTTGAAGACCACCGCGCCGTTGTAGAACCCGGCAAACGCCTTTCCATGATCTTTGAGGCAGGGCATGCCAAACATCGATCCGCTGGTCGAGGAAGATGAAGCCGTTATCTCAGAGACGACTGCGTCGTACTCTGCACGCGGATCTGAAGACATAACAGTTCTCACCTCGCTACTTTCTTTCTAATGCCTACATACTGGAATGACTCATCCTTTAGGAGTGTAGCATTGCGGAAATGAAATAGCAAGGATATTTCTGGACAATGGAGACACGCAACTAATTCGCGCTGCCCCCACCAGACTTCAACTGCCTCACTTTACGCGAACGCCGCTGCTGTTCGCGCAGTCCTTCTTCGTATCCCTCCGTATCGACGCTCAAGCCGCGCTCGGCCAGTATCTTCTGTGTGAGATCCAGCGGAAAGCCGTAGGTATCATACAGCTTGAAGGCTTCACGTCCCGGCAGCACCGGGGTACCATCCTTTGACATTTGCTCAATCGCTGTCTCCAGGTAGCGTAGGCCGGTTGCCAGCGTGCGATTAAAGCGTTCTTCCTCGGCAGTAGTCCACTCGCTGATGGCCTTACTCTTGCTTTTTAAATCCGGATACCACTCCCCCATTATGTCAACCACCACCTGGGCAATTTGAGCAAGAAATGGACCTTCAAAGCCAAGTGCTTTGCCCGCGTAAGCGGCACGGCGAATGAGGCGTCTCAGGACATAATCACGCCCTGTATTGCCAGGTAGAACGCCATCAGCAATCAGGAATGCTATAGCCCGGCTGTGATCGGCAATCGTGTTGCAGGCTACGTAATACGCATGATACTGGTCGCTCTCTTTGCCAGCTAGTTCCATGATACGCTGGATGATAGGCGTAAAGAGATCAGTTTCGTAGTCGCTTTTGACACCCTGAAGCACGGCGGTCAGGCGCTCCAGGCTCATTCCAGTGTCAACTGAAGGCCTGGGTAACGGAGACATGACGCCTTGCGCATCGCGATTGTACCGCATGAAAACGAGATTCCATAATTCCACGTAGTCGTTGTCATCCGAGTTAACGCCTTCAGCCCTTTGAGCATTGACATCTGGGCCTTGATAATAATGGATCTCCGAATTAGGTCCGCAAGGCCCTGTATCAGCCATCATCCAGAAGTTTTCCTTGTCTCCAAACCGCAGAATGCGCTGCGGCTCGACACCTATCTCTTCCCAGAGGCGAGCCGCTTCATCGTCATCTCTGTGAATAGTGATCCAGAGACGTTCAATAGGAAGCTGAAACTCCTGTGTGAGTAGTTCCCACGCATAGCGAATTGCATCGCGCTTAAAGTAGTCTCCAAAAGAAAAGTTACCGAGCATCTCGAAGAACGTATGGTGACGTGGTGATGGCCCGACATTTTCTAAGTCGTTGTGTTTGCCAGAGACACGCATACACTTCTGAACGCTGCAAGCCCGCTTATAAGGGCGCTGCTCTAACCCTAAAAATGTGTCTTTAAACTGCACCATACCGGCGTTGGTAAACAGCAGCGTGGGATCATTTGCCGGTACAAGCGAACTACCTGGAACTCTTACATGGCCTCTCTGGACAAAAAAGTCCAAAAATTTTTGTCGAATTTCGCTACTCTTCATGGTTGATACCTCCCAATGGTTGCTTAACAACTGTAAGACTACACAAACAAAAAGCCCGCCCCGAACAAATGTCGGGGCGGGCCTGATCTTTTCGTATACTGCCCGTGGTACCACCCTGCTTGAAAGCTGACCGTGCTCATAAATTGGGCACGGGCGGACTTCCCACTCTGCAGGCACAGAACGCATCTGTTAGAGCGGCCTGCTATCCCTATACCGGGCGGCACACTTTGTATGGCGTACGTTCGATGCCTTGCCCTGAGGTAACGGTGGGCTTCCGGCAAGAATTACTGGCTACCTGCAATACAGTAGCGTTCGTCCCGCGTCGTGGTCTGCTGGACTCTCTATATCAGACCAGAGGGTGGCTTTCCATGTGGTGTCAAGATGGCAGGCTTTCACTATTCCCGGCTCGCTGTTACTCTTACCAGCATGTATTCGTCCCTCGCGACGACTTCATAATATGCGATGTGTCAAGTATAGCTATAAGAGTGGGTATTGTCAAGTAAAAACTAGCTTGTTAGCTTGTAGCTTGTTGACTCACTACTTAAACAGAATTGCGACTCAATGGACATTCAGGTTCCAAATGATCGCAGTGCTCAGCTGTGGATCAAACAGGAGGAGGTGCTTCCCTTCCGGCGACCAGCGCAAAATCATGGCACCCCCTAAGAAATTGGTGAATTGAGGCGACGGTAAAAGCAATGAAGCCGCACGCTTTCCAGTAGCGCAATCCAGCAGCTCTACTGTACTACCTCCAATCGTGTCAATGGCAGCAAGCACACGTCCACCTGGCTCCCAGGCCACCATTGTCGTATTCAAGTCACTGAGAGCAGAGCTGGCTTGCAGGATCTGTAAAAGCGCTGCATCGCGCACCTTCAAAGGGGGCAACTGCTCCAGGCCCAGGGCAACCAATGCCTGGTGAGTAGCGCTAGACCGCCCAGGCAAATCAAACCATCCTCCTATAGCAACACCATCTAACACATATCGCCCATCCGGTGACCACGCGGCAAAAGCAGTATTCCAGGTATATACACCCGGCAGTGACGTTCTCCCGTTTCCTGTTGATGTCACCAGCGTAGCTAATCCAGGTTGCCAGGGCGTAAAGAAATCGCCACCATCTGGATTCCCGACCGGGCCTGACCCATGTCCCGGTGATGTCGCGGTCTGCACCGCTTGTGCCTGTAGCACGAGAGCACCTTTCGTTCCCCATCGATACGTGCTTGCTGGCGCGAGAGTAACCAGCATACCTGGTGCATCAATGGAGGGAGCAGGCGGAGTTACTATCTCTTGCCCGCGCACGATATCCCACTCGGTAGAGGAAAATGAAGAGGTCTGATGATGGAGTTGGAGTAACACGCGTATATGCCCACCATCTGGATCGGCAAGGAACAGCCCATCAAAGAAGCCCTGCTGATCTTGCACCTGGATGCTACAGGTGAGCGCAAGCTGATGACCATCGGGCGACCAGAGAACGTGAGAATAGAAGATGGCCGGCTTTTGGAATTGGGGGTACTGAGCATGGAAGGCACGAAAAATAGCATCATCAGGCCGTACCTCGCTCACCAGTTTGCCAGAGGCGGTATCATACACAGTGAGTAGACCGGGTGCGTAGGTATGCAAAGAACAATCACCCTGATAGCCAAAGAAGGCCAGGTAAACACTCTCTGGCGACCACGCGGCATCAGCTACACACATCTGAGCACTTTTCGGCGGTAAAATGATCCGTGCCGGACCGATATTACCGCCTGTAAACTGTTTGCTTCCATGCTGTGAAGATTGATTGGCAGGATGCGAAGAGATACTATTGCCCAGGTCTGCTAAAAATCCGCTTTGTAGGCCGAACATAATGACCAGGATTACCAGTAAGAGCAAAGCGAAAGTTGTAAGCAATCGAAAGTGTCTTCGACCCGAAGGATGTTGCCACCGTAGGAAACGACTGGAAGGAGGCAGCGCTTCATGAGTTCCCTGCACCGCTCCATCTTGAGCCGGTTCCAGGTCTGTGATTTCGACTGCGTTCTCTTCGTGCAAATGCTCCTGGCTAGCATGATCATCAGGAGTATCCATACCCATGCATCTCCTACAAACCACAAGAACGCAAAGCGGCATTTCGCCATCATCAAACTGGTACTGCCATTATATCATTACGAAGTGAGCCTTTTTGACAATGACGCATCTAAAATGTGGGCTTGCCCCGCATCGGATTCAACATGTACCCTACAACCTCGTACCCTCGTCCAAGCTTACCTTTCTCCGGCAAGTCAGCCAGCCACTCCCAATGAGCCTCCTCAATTACCGCGAAATCCTCCCGCACAAGCTCGGGCAAAATACGTGGGACCAGCGGCATCATTCTGCGATGCTCCGTGTCATCTCCGGTAGCGTAGACATCAAAAACAAAGCCTCGCACATCGGAGAGCAAGACAATGAGACCACCCACGTCCAGCAACTCGCGCAGGAGATGCAGGTGAGCCTTGATGATACGCACGCGAAAAGCCTGCGCTGCCTCCTGGTAGCGACGATGGCGCTCCTGCTCCCCTAGAAAGCCGGGAGCGATACGCTGCACGTGATCGAGGATGTCGAGTAATGGATAGCTGAAGAGTTGTGAGAGGATCAGAGAACTGATGACCACGCCAAATTCACCCGTGCTCAAACCCTCAATCTCAGGCGGGTCAGGTATGGGACATTGCTCCAAGTAGCGCGAGGCAGCATCGAAAACAGCCTGCGCACCCTGGGAAACAAGCTTATCCCACGATTGTTGCTCGACCAGGAGGTTCAGGCTGGCGCTTACGCCGCCGCTGATATCACACTCTAAGAGGCGCATCCGTTTACGCAGCGCCACTGAGGTAAGCTCGTCACGGCCCTGGCGCATGGATGCGAGATCGAGATCAGCCAGCACGACTTCGTCAGAGTCGCGAGCCAGCCCGGTCAGTGGAACTTCCGTGCAGGCTCCGGCGCCCAGAACGAGTGTGCTGTGTGAGGTACTCACCGGGCGTTTTTGCAGTGCGTGCAGCATGAGCATAGCGCACTGTTGCAGGTGCTGTGGACTATGTTCGCGCAGCCAGGCTCGCCGCTTTGGCCCTTGCGTCTGGACGTTGTTGTAGGTCAGGGTGTCGATGCGCACCCTTCCTAGCTCCCTTTATATTCTGGCGGCCGTTTCTGCAAGAAAGCGGCAACAGCATTTTGATGATCTTCCGTCTCGATAGCCATATCTTGCAGTTCACCTTCAAGGTGCAGCGAGGTTTGCAAGTCGGATTCGGCGGATATATAGATCAACTTTTTAATCAGTCCATAGGCGCGGGTGGGTCCATTGGCCAATCTCTGGGCCAAGGCCCTGGTCGCCGCCTCGAACTCTGCCAGCGGCACGCACTTGTTGACCAGCCCGATACGCTCGGCCTCCGGCCCGCTCACTTCGTCAGCAAGCATTGCCATCTCCATCGCCTTTCCCACACCTATGAGATGAGGCAGAAAATAACCACCACCGCCATCGGGTACGAGACCGATCCTGGCAAAGGCTTCAATAAAGCGAGCATCGTCTGCTGCGATGCGCATGTCACACGCCAATGCGATATTGCATGATATGCCTGCCGCATGGCCGTGGACTGCAGCTATCACGGGTTTCGGCATGTTATGGATGGCAAGAACCACCCGGTGATATTTTTGCAAGTGCTCGCTTACTTTACCCGTTACGCCACTGGCACGTCCCCCGGCCAGGCTGCGCAGGTCCTGCCCTGAGCCAAATGCCCTGCCCGCGCCGGTGAGAACAACGCAGCGTACAGTCTCTTCCTGCGCAACTGCTTCAACAGCTTCGGTCAATTCCTCCAGCATGGCATTGTTGAAAGCATTGAGCACTTCAGGCCGGTTCATGGTGATGGTTAGTACACCGCCATCCTGTTGAATGAGCAGGTGTTGGTAGTCGGTTCGCATCGAGCACTCCTTTTGCTGGTACAATTCATGCAGTATATGTAGCTTCGAAAGTGGTCAGGAAGGTTTGAGTGGCTTCAGGCGGCGGAAACCCCTCCAGGAAGAGTTCGGTAGCTTCCCTCAGATTAGCTATTGCCTCTTCGAGAGTGTACCCCTGGCTTACGGTTCCAACTTCAGGACAATCTGCAACGTACAAGTCATCTTCTTTATGGATAACCGCTGCAAATGTTAGCACAGCCATATCAACTCCCGACTATCTGATGGCCGGCATATCCAGCATCAATACCTCAAGCGCGACACGCGCGTTGACATTTTGCTCCAGTGCCTCCATGGTGCGCAAGATTGCATGTACCATGCGCCTGGACTCAGCCGCGCCAACTTTGGCGGCCTGTTTCTGTAGCAGGCCCTGCATATCGACATTGACGATCAAATCCAGGCTATTGTTGGCTGCCAGCACCATATCGCGCCACCAGAGCAACCACAATTCAAGTATACCACGTATTTTGTCGCCCTCGGCGCTGAGACGCTGTGCCACCTCGAAGCGCTGCACCTTGCCTGCTGCTGGCAGCTTCACCAGTGTTTCCAGTTGTGCCTGCCGTTCCTCCAGCATCTCCTCTTTCTCCACGGCCTGCACTGCCCACCCCATACGTCCTGCTGCCAACGCTGCAACCAATGCAGCTTCTTCCGGCTCAACCTGCCAGTGCTGCTCAAGGGCAGACTTAATCTGCGAGGTGGTGAGCAGGTGCATGGGTACTTGCTGCACACGCGAGAGAATTGTCGGTAAAAGCAAACCGGGATCAGTAGTCGTGAGCAACAGCACCACGTCGGGCTCAGGTTCTTCAAGCGTCTTCAATAGACAGTTGGCTGCCTGCACATTCATCTCGTGCATGCCTTCTATGATAAAGATATTGCGGCGCCCCTCCAATGTCTTGCGGGCCGAGTCGCTTTGCAGCGCGCGTACCTGCTCGATGAGGATGAATTGCTTGTCTGGTGGCCTGGAAATGTAGTGTACGTCCGGGTGATTGCCATGCATCACTTTGCGGCAAGAAAGACAGGCATTGCAAGGATACAGCGGTGCAACGTGCGGGTCTGGTCCACCAGTGCAGAGCAAGGTCTGGGCGAAACGCCGGGCCAGTAATGCTTTGCCGATATGTTCCGGGCCAGCAAACAGGTAGGCATGCCGCACCCGTTGCGCCGCTAGCGCGCGCCGCAGAATATTGATGGAGTGTTCGTGGCCGACGATATTCCAATCGTGCATTGGTGCCTGCAGGGCTGTTTCGATCATGTGGACATGGTACCAGAAATGGTGGGCCATGACAAGCTCTTCTCTTACCCAAATGTGCCTGAAAGTGCTATACTACGATATCATGGATGCTCGTTTCAGCTATCTCAGCCATTTGGAATGGGAGTAAAGGGTATAGCAACACCCCCTGCCGGGGATGCGAGGGCGACTCTGGCTGCCTATGCCACCCACACGGGGCTCCCGTCTTTTGTCGTTGCACCGCAAGACGCGCCTGGATCGTGTATACAGCAAGCACGTCTCTATGGTAACGCTGCGA
>Ga0207646_10001539_pt1 | contig 28252 bp, 30 predicted proteins | sample KBSK5502metaG_FD_184343 | JGI IMG/M metagenome (GOLD analysis project Ga0207646, IMG submission 184343) | Corn, switchgrass and miscanthus rhizosphere microbial communities from Kellogg Biological Station, Michigan, USA - KBS K5-50-2 metaG... | ecosystem: Host-associated > Plants > Roots >...
GGCCTTGGCGCAGGCCAGCAGGTAGGGGGCGCCGGTGCCGAAGTAGGTAATCCCGGTCTCCGCCGCGAGCCGCCACAGCGCGCCGGTCTCGGGATAGGTGGCGCTGCCGTCGTAGGCCACCACCGTCAGCCCGGCGAGCAGCCCGCCTGCCAGGTAGTTCCACATCATCCAGCCGGTCGTGGTGTACCAGAAGAACACGTCCCCGGCGCCGAGGTCCTGGTGCAGGCACAGCGTCTTGAGATGTTCCAGAACGACACCGCCGTGGCCGTGCACGATCGCCTTGGGCAGGCCGGTGGTGCCGGAGGAGTACAGAACCCACAGCGGATGGCCGAACGGAACCTCCTCGAACTCCAGTGCTTCAGGTGAACCTTCCCCCAATGACTCGAACGCCAGCCGGTCCGGTGCCGGCCCGGTGGCGCCGGACCGGGCCGCCCCGCCCACCAGGACCAGCGCCGTCAGGCTGGGCAGCGCCGCGGCGATCTCGGCGACCTGCCCGGCGCGGTCGAACTCCTTGCCGCCGTAGCGGTACCGGTCCACGGCCAGCAGCACCTTCGGGGTGATCTGGGCAAACCGGTCGATCACGCTGGCCGGCCCGAAGTCCGGCGAGCAGGACGACCAGATGGCGCCGAGGCTGGCCGTGGCGAGCAGCCCGATCAGCGCGGCCGGGATGTTGGGCAGGTACGCGGCCACCCGGTCGCCCTTGGTCACGCCGAGCGCACGCAGCCCGGCCCTGACCCGCGCCACCTCGGCGGCCAGCTCGCCGTAGCTGAGGGTCGCCTGGCCGCCGCCTTCGTCCCGGGCGATCACGGCGATCCTCGCGGGATCGGTCCGCGCTGTCCGCAGGGCGTTCCGCGCGTAGTTGAGCGTGGCACCGGGGAACCAGGTGACGTCCGGCATGGCACCGCCGGTGAGCACGGGACCTCTGCCTCGCTCGCCCAGGACGTCGAAGTAGTGCCAGAGCGAGTCCCAGAACGCGGCGGGCTCGGCCACCGACCAGTCCCACAGGTCCTGGTAATGGGGCGGGGTGGCGGGGTCAGGGCTAGCAGAGCCGCCGGGCACCGTGATCCCCCGGTCCTTGGGCGGGGTGGTGGGGTCGGGGCTAGCAGAGGCGAGCCAGCGGCGGTAGCCGGTGATCCGCGCGCGCTCGATCAAGTCCGGGCCTGGCCGCCACAGCACCTCGCCGTAGTCGCGGCCCAGGGGGCCAGCGCTCCCGGTACCCGGCATGACTTGGTTGTCCGTCGGCATAGGCCCAAGCATCGCTCCGGGACGGGCGTGCCGCAAACGCGGCCCGGCCGTCCCGGGCCCTCAGACCGGCCCGCCGGCCAGGTAAGCGAGCACCCCGAAGGCGGCAGCGCCCACGATGGCGGTCACCACGCCACGGCGCAGTCCGAGCAGCCAGCCCGCGGCGAGCGCGAGGACGCCCGCCTGCCACAGGTGGGCCAGGGCGAGGATCAGCGGGATGGCGGCCCCGGCGATCGCCCCGATCGCGGCCGGGCCCGCCCCGGCCAGGAAGGCCTGGACCCGCGCGCTGCGCCGGAGCCGGTCGAAGTGCCTGCCCGCGCCGAGCACGAAGCAGAACGAGGGCGCGAAGGCGACCAGCGACGCGAGCAGCCCGCCGCCGACGCCGGCCGCCGCGTACCCGACCACCGCCACGGTCTGCACGACCGGGCCCGGGGTGACCTGACCGAGCGCGACCGCGGTCAGGAACTGCCCGGCGGTCATCCAGTGGTAGGTAACCACGGCGTCGTGCTGCATCAGCGGGATGATCACGAATCCGCCGCCGAACGAGAGCGCGCCGACCTTGACCGCGACCCAGACCAGTGCGGCGAGCCCGCCGGCAGCCACGGCCGCCGGCGTAAGCAGCGGAACCAGCCCGGCCGCCCGCTGCGCGGGCGGCCGGGCCCGCACCGCGACCTCGATTGCCCCGCAGCCGATCAGCACGAGCACCAGCCACGGACCGACCAGGCCGGCCGAGGCCCCCCCGGCGAGCAGATAGACGATCCACCGCGCGCGTGGGCTCCGCGCGGCCCCGGCGCGCCGCCAGCTCGCCGGGACCAGGCTCATCGCGGCGGCCGCCGCCACCGCGGGCACGGCGGCGCCCGCCCCGAGCGCGGCACCCGCGATCCAGCCCGGTGGGTGTTCGGCGAGGAACACCGAGGCCAGGACGAGGATCACCGCGAGGCCGGGCAGGATGAAGCACGCCCCGCCGAGCAGCGCGCCCACGGCACCGCGCAGCCGCCACGCGCAGTAGATGTAGAGCTGCGTGGACGCCGGGCCGGGCAACAGGTTGACGGCCGCGATGCCATCCTCGAACTCCTGCTCGCCCAGCCACTTCCGGTCGTCCACGACGAGCTTACGCAGCAGAGCGATGTGCGCCGGCGGCCCGCCGAACCCAATGCAGCCCAGCCGTCCCCATTGCCTGGCGATCTCGGCGAGAGGGACCCGCTCCGGCGTCGCGTCGGCCACTAGGCGCTCAGCGTCAGCCGGTCCACCGTCGCCACCACGGCCGCCGTGTCGGTCAAGTCGTCGAGCACCGCGTCCGCGCCCGCGTCGCGCAGTTCACCCGCGGACGAGCGCCCGCTGGCGACGCCGAGGGAGCGCGCTCCCCCCATGTGGGCCGCCTCCACGTCACGCGAGGAGTCGGCGATGTACACCGTCGAGCGTTCGGTGAAGTCCGCCCCGTACTTCTCGGCCGCCCGGCCGCGCGCGTTCAGCAGCATCGCGCCCTTCGGGTACACCTCAGACCCGTACCCCCCGATCTCGGCGTCGAAGAAGTCCTCGATGCCGAACGCGCGCAGCTTCTCGATCGCGTTCGGCCGGATCGCCCCGGTGAGGACGGTCTGCACCACGCCGGGCAGCCGGCCCACCTCGGCCACCGCGTCCCGCGCTCCGGGCATGAGCCTGCCCTCCTGGGTCAGCAGCCCGCGGCGGGCGCAGAACGCAACGGCCAGCTGGCTGGTGAACCGGCGGAGCAGGTCCTCGGCCGCCGGATCGCCGGGCTGCGGGCCGGCCGCGTTGACCGCGAGGGCCTCGAAGAAGATCTCCGAGTCGGTCCGCCCCGCCATCTGCGGCAGCCGGACCAGCGGCCGGCCGGTCACGTCACGGAACGCGTCCGCGTACGCCGCTCGGGTCGGTCTCCCCACGTCAAGCAGCGTCAAATCGATGTTCCACAAGACCAGACGGTTAACGGGGGCCTCCGGTGCCGCGCGCTGATCGCGGTGTCAGGCTAGTGCAGCGGCGGCGGCCCGCGCCGGGAGTCCAGCACGGACGGCGCCGCGCCCGGGCGGCCAGGCCCGCCACCTCGCTTCCGTAAAGCATGTACCAGGAGCAAGGCGGCATATCAGGGCACCACTACGGTAGACGCAGGCGTGGTGGGAGCCGATGGGAGGCAGCGTGCCCGGTGACCGGCGCAAGCGAGCACGCTCGGCCTGGTGGGCGCCGCTGGCCGGGTTCCTCGCGCTGCTGTTCTGCGGCTGCGGGTCGTACCCGCTCCCCGCGATCCTCAGCTCCCCCAGCCCGGCGCCCAGCACCGCCGGTCTCGGTGGCCAGCCGCCCGCGGGCCGGGCCGGGCCGGCCTCCACGGGGGGCGGCCCGACGTATGCGGCGCTGGGCCGCAGCGCGCTGCGGACGCTGGAGCACGAGTACTACGACGGCGCGGGCAAGTGGAACCTGTGCGTTCCGCAGCGGTGCTCCCGATCGAACCGCGACTGGGGCGCCGACTCGCTCACCTTCGTGCTCTTTCTCCACTGGGCCCTGACCGGGGACGCCCGGGTGGCAGGCATCATGAACGCGCTGACCGCCACCGCGCCAAGCACGCACGGTGGGGGGAGCGACGTTCCCCTGTGGGACTCCATCGCCGCCGCCCGCGAGTACCAGGTCACCCGCAACCCCGCGGCGCTGCGCCTGGCGGTGAGCGACTTCGGCTACGTGGCCGGAAACGCGTCCCGGTTCTTCGCGCTCGGCGCCTGCCCGGGCATCCTGTACCAGCACCGCCACGGCGGCGGCACCAAGCTCAAGACCCTGGAGACCGGCTCCAACTACATCAAGGCCGCGCTGCTGCTGTACGAGATCACCCGCCGGCGCGGCTACCTGGTGCAGGCGGAAGACCAGTACCAGGCGGTGCGGCGGTATTTCCTGTCTTCTACCGTCCCGCTCTACACCGTCTACGTCTTCGACAACAAGTCCTCCTGCCAGCAGGTGCCCGCGCAGTACTTCGCCTCGGTGAACGGCACCATGATCTGGGACGGCTATACCCTGGCCCAGGTCACTGGCGACCGCGGCTACCTCAGCGAAGCGATCGCCACCGCGCGCGCCGTGGCGGCACACCTGGGCGACGCCACCGGGGTCTACGCCGACCTGCAGGCCGAGAACGACGTCGCCGAGCCGCTCATCGAGGCCATGTACGACCTCGCCGCGTTCGCACACCAGGGGTTCGCGCGGCGCTGGCTGCTCACCGCGGCGGGCGCGTCCGCGGCGTCGGTCGCCGCCCGCACCGGCGCCTACGCGCGGTTCTTCGGCGGGCCGCCGTCACCTGCGCCGGTGACCGCGTGGCAGGTGAACGGCGGCCTGGCGCTCGCCCAGGTGGCGGCGGCGCTCGATCCGGGTGGCCGGCCCGGCGACCGGGGGTTCTGGGCCGGTGCGCCGTTCGTGGCCGACAACCTGACCATGACCAGCGGCCCGGTGCGGTTCACGTTCACCGGGCGTGCCGTGGCCCTCGTCGGCACCATCGGCGACCAATGCTGTGAAGCGGGGCACGCGCAACTGCTCATCGATGGGGCGCAGACGTTCGACGAGACCGGGATCTGGCAGAACAAGTCAAGTTCGGGGATACCGATCCCCGATTCGGTGCTGTTCGCCTGGCGCTGGCCGGGCCCGGGACGGCACACGATCGAGATCACGCCCGCGGCCCAGAACGCCAAGCAGGGCGGCTCGTACTTCCACATGATCGGGTACTACGTGGTGAAATAGGCGGGCATGGGGTGGGGTGGCGGGGTCAGGGCCAGCAGAGCGCGGGGTGGCGGGGTCAGGGCCAGCAGAGCGCGGGGTGGCGCGCTTGCCGCCGGTGCGCTGGCCCTGGTGCTGGGCGGCTGCACGCCCGCCGGCCCGGCCGGGCCTGGCGCCGGCGGGCACGGCCCGACGTACGCGGCGCTCGCCCGCCGCGCGCTGGTCACCCTGGAGCGCGAGTACTACAACGCCGCGGGCGAATGGCACATGTGCGTCCCGGTTCGGTGCTACACGACCAACGAGGACTGGGGCGCCGACTCGCTCACCTACACGCTGTACCTGCACTGGCTGCTCACCCACGACCGGCGGGTGGCGCCCATCATGAACGCGCTCACCGCGACCGCCCCCGCCTCACACGCCGGCGGGTGGAGCGACGTGCCCATGTGGGATTCCATCGCCGCCGCGCGCGAGTACCAGGTCACCGGCAACGACGCGGCGCTGGGTAAGGCGATCCTGGCGTTCCGGTACGTGGCGGACACCGGGCGGCGGCTGTTCGCCCGCGGCGCGTGCCCCATCGTCTTCTACCAGCAGCCCGGCGGCGGGTTCAACAAGCTCAAGACGCTGGAGACCGGCTCCAACTACATCAAGGCCGCGCTGCTGCTGTACCAGCTCACGAGGTCGCCCAGCTACCTGGCCGCGGCGGAAGACCAGTACCAGGCGGTCCGGACGGAGTTCTTGTCCCCGGGCGTCCCGCTCTACACGGTCTACGTCTTCGACAACGGATCGTCCTGCCGGCAGCTGCCCGCGCGGTATTTCGGCTCGGTCAACGGCAACATGATCTGGGCGGGCTACTACCTCGCCAAGGCCACCGGCCGGGCGGCCTATCTGAGCGAGGCGATCGCGACCGCGAAAGCCGTGGCGGCACACCTCGGCGACGCCACCGGGGTATACGCCGACCTGCAGGCGGAGAACGATGTCACCGAGCCGCTCATCGAGGCCATGTACGACCTCGCCGCGTACGGGCACCAGGCGTTCGCGCGGCGCTGGCTGCTCGCCGCGGCGAGCGCGGCCGCGGCCGACGTCACGGCCGGTAGCTCCTACGGGCGGTTCTTCGACGGCCCGCCGCCGCGATCCCCGGTGACCGCCTGGCAGGCCAACGGCGGCCTCGCGCTCGCCCTGGTGGCGGGCGCTCTCGATCCGCGGGGCCGGCCGACCGATCCGGGATTCTGGGCCCGCGCGCCGTTCGTGCCCGACAACCTGACCATGACCAGCGGCCCGGTGCGGTTCACGTTCACCGGCCGCGCCGTGGCCATCGCCGGCACGATCGGCGAGGTCTGTTGCGAGTCCGGTCACGCGCGGGTCTTCATCGACGGCCGTCTGACGTTCGACCAGACCGGGATCTGGCAGAACAAGTCAAGCTCAGGGGTGCCGCTCCCCGGGTCGGTGCTGTTCGCGTGGCGCTGGCCGGCCCCTGGACGGCACACGATCGAGATCAGCCCTGGCTTCCCGAACGGCAAGGAGGGCACCTCGTTCTTCCACATGACCGGGTACTACGTGGTGCGGTAGCTCTCTAGTTTCGTCAGACCCGCGGTCGCTGGACCGCCGCCGGGTCCAGGGCGCCGAGTTCGGTCTCGAGTGCGTTGAGGAACCGGAAGAAGTAGCTGCGCCCGACCAAGCGCTTGGGCCCGGCCGGGATGAATCCCATGACTTTCGACTGCCTCGTCATGTAGCCCTCCACCTGGGCAGCGACCTGGATGCGGCCGATGCCGGCCGGCCGCAGGTGGACGGCAACCACCGGAGATACGTGAGAGAAAGTCTGCGACAGGCCCGGCAGGATCTCGACCGTGACCTTTGCCGCGTTGAAGTGCATCCGGGCATGTTTCCCGAGGGCTTCCGTGGCACGGCGGCAGGCCTCAACCACCGCATCAGGTTCGGCGTCGACTTCGGCGTTGATCTTGTGCTGAATGTCGTGAGCAGCAGCCATCTAATCCCCTCCCCAGGCATGAGACGCGCGGGCGCGCCGAAGGGATTACCCGGGAGTAGAGCCAGATTCGGTGCCGCTTAGCCCATGTGCGGGTAGCGGTAGTCGGCGGGCGGCACGAACGTCTCCTTGATGGCGCGCGGGCTCAGCCACCGGATCAGGTTGAACAGCGACCCGGCCTTGTCGTTGGTCCCGCTGGCGCGAGCCCCGCCGAATGGCTGCTGCCCGACGACCGCGCCGGTCGGCTTGTCGTTGATGTAGAAGTTGCCCGCCGCGAACCGCATCGCATCGGTCGCTGTCGCGATCGCCGCCCGGTCCTGGGCGATGATCGAGCCGGTCAGCGCGTACGGCGCCACGTCGGCGGCCTGGGCGACCACCTCGGGATAGCTCGCCTCGTCGTAGACGTACATGGCGAGGATCGGGCCGAAGTACTCGGTGGTGAACACCTCGTCCGCCGGGTCGGTGCAGTCGAGCACCGTGGGCTGGACGAAGTAGCCCTCAGCGTCGTCTGTGCCGCCGCCGGTGAGCACCCGGACGGCCGGCCGGCCCCTGGCCCTCTCCAGCGCCTCGGTGAGCTTGGCGAACGCGCGGTCGTCGATGACCGCGCCCATGAACAACGACAGGTCGGCCGAGACGTCGCCCATGGTCAGCGACTCCACCTGGGCGAGGAAGTCGTCGCGCATGCCGTTCCAGAGCGAGCGCGGTATGTACGCGCGCGACGCGGCGGAACACTTCTGCCCCTGGTACTCGTACGCGCCGCGGATCAGCGCCGTGGTCAGGACCGCAGGGTCGGCCGAGGCGTGCGCGACGACGAAGTCCTTGCCGCCGGTCTCGCCCACCACGCGCGGGTAGCTCCGGTAGGAGGCGATGTTCTCGCCAACCGTCCGCCACAGGTGCTGGAACGTGGCCGTGGACCCGGTGAAATGGATGCCTGCCAGGTCGCGGTGCGGCAGCGCGACCCGGGTCACCGCCTGAGAGCCCCCGGTGACCAGGTTGATCACGCCCGGCGGCAGCCCGGCGGCCTCGAGCACGCGGAGGATAACCTGTGCCGAAAGCTGCTGTGTCCGCGCCGGCTTCCACACCACGACGTTGCCGAGCAGGGCCGGCGCGGTCGGCAGGTTCCCGGCGATCGAGGTGAAGTTGAAGGGGGTAATGGCCAGAACGAAGCCTTCGAGGGGCCGGTATTCCATCCGGTTCCACGTGCCCGGGGCAGACAGTGGCTGCTCCGCGAGCAGCCGCCGGGCGAAGTGGACGTTGAAGCGCCAGAAGTCGATCAGTTCGGCGGCGCCGTCGATCTCGGCCTGGTACACCGACTTGGACTGGCCCAGGATCGTAGCCGCGTTCATGGTCGCCCGCCACGGGCCGCTCAGCAGGTCGGCGGCCTTGAGCAGGATCGCGGCACGGTCGTCGAACGACAGCGCGCGCCAGCCCGGGGCGGCGGCCCGCGCCGCCCCGATCGCGTCCGCCAGGTCCTCGTCGGTCGCGTCGTGCATGGTGCCGAGCACGTGCCGGTAGTTGTGCGGGGCGACCACGTCGACCGGCTCCCCGGCGCCGGCCCGCTCCCGGCCGCCGATGGTCATGGTCAGCTCGGCCCGCTCCCCGCCCAGCTCCTTGATCTTGCCCTCGACGGCCGCCCGCTCAGGGCTTCCCGGCGCGTAGTGCCTGACCGGCTCGTTGGCTGGCAGCGGCACGTTGGTGACGGCGTCCATGACCGACCTCCCCGGCATCGTCGACGGTTACCCCCATCTTGGCACGGAGAACGAGGGCCGCCACCGCGCCTATTCCGGCGGCCGCCGTGAGCACAAGTGCGCAGCCGCGGAAGGCGGTGACCGGGGAACCGGTCGCGCCGGCCCGGCTGGCGTAGAGGGTGGCCAGCAAGGCGATGCCGAACGAACCGGACAGCCGCTCCGCCATGTTGAACAGCGTGTTGGCGTCGGGCATCCGCCGGGGGTCGAGACCGGCGAGGAAGGCCATCACCAGCGGCTGGATGGTGAGCCCCAGGGCCACCCCGCGATGCCGCCATTCGCGTAGCAGGTCACCAACGGAGCGGCTGGGCCGGGCGGGGGTGCTGGCGAGGGTCACGCCAGCGAGCGTAGTAAGGGCCTCGACCGCAGGCGATTACCTGCGAGGTCAGGGATTTCCGCTTAGCTCGTACGTCATCGACGAGGGCGGCCCTTACCCGGCAGACCTCAGCCAGCCAGGTACGGCAATTCCTGGGTGGCGTACCAGAGGAGTTCGTGGCCCTCGGCGCCGTCCACCACGAAACGGGCGTCGTCGTCGCCGGAGTCCGCGGCGGGCAGCGCGGCCACCGCCTTAGCGATGTCGGGCACCGCGAGCAGGTCGTCCACGTGACCGGCGACCACCCGGGCCAGCGGTACCGGCTCCATGACCTCGACGACCGTGGGCTCGGAGAAGCCCCCGTCATGTTCAAGGCTCTCGTCGGGCACCTCAACAGCGAGTACCACCCGGCGCCTCGGCGCATCCGGGTCGGCAGCGAGCAGCCGAAGGGATGCGCGCGCGGCTTGCGTCATCGCCACGTACTCAAGTTCTTCCAGGTCACCGCTGGCGTACCACTCCCGCAGTGTCGGGGTCACCGCGAAGGCGCGCAGTGGCGCAGGGCCAATCTCCGCCTTCTGCAGCAGGTCGGCCAGTCCTGGCAGCGTAGCGGGCAGGTAGACGCGCATGGATTTCCCGGCAGCCGGGCGCGGGCGCCGTCCAGGCATTACCGCTCTCGGTGATCTGAGTCTGCCACCGTCGGAGCCCGGTGGCACGGACATCCGGTGCCCTGCTATGGCGGATCCCCGGAGTCAGCCCCGCGCAGCGCGGCCGTCACGGCGGCGAGCGCGTCGGCAAGTGGCACGTGCTCCCAGATCCGCACGACCCGCCAGCCCGCGGCCGCCAGGGCAGCGTCGGCGGCCCGGTCCCGCTCCACGGTCCGGCGCAGCTTGGGCGCCCAGTACCACTCGTTGACCTCCGGCTTGCGCCCGTGCTCGGGGCAGGCGTGCCAGAAACACCCGTCCACGAACACCGCCACCCGGCGGGCGGTGAACGCGATGTCCGGGCGGACGCGAGCACCGGCGTTCAGATCGAGCCGGTAGTCCTTGCGGAACCGGAAGCCGTTCCGGTGCAGCGCGCTGCGCAGAGCGAGTTCCGGCTTGGTGTTCGCGCGCCGGATCGCGCGCATGTTCGCCGCGCGCCCGGGGCTGGACGCGGCCGGGTACTCGCCCACGGACGCAGGGTAGAGCGGCCGGCCCCGGGCGGTCAGCCCGTCAGCGGAAGGCCGAGGATTTCGCTGAGCCGGGCGACCGTCGCGTCCGGCTCGGTGTGCAGCACCGCGGTCATGCCGACCGCCTCGGCCGCCACCAGGTTGACCTCAAGGTCATCGATGAACACGCACTCCTGTGGGGTGAGCCCCAGCAGGCCGGCGGTGTGCCGGAAGATTCGCTGCTCCGGCTTGCGCATGCCGACCTCGGCCGAGATCACGACCACGTCGAACAGGCCAGGGAACAGGTGGCGCGGGTAATCGTCTATCCCCCACGAGTTCGACAGCAGGCCGGTCCGTAGCCCGGCGTCGCGCGCCGCCTGGACGGCCGCATGCATCGGATCGCAGTACGTCGTCCCGGCGAACATCCGGCCAAGCAGCCCGTCGGGCGACACCGGCCTGCCGTCGCGGTTCACTATGCGCGCGGCGAGCAACCGCTCGAACTCCGTGGTCGTGCATTCCCCGCGTTCGAGCGCGTGGATCGGGTTGCCGTTCCCGGGCGCGTCATCGGCGTCGAGCACCCATGGCCGCATGACCGCCGCGTAGTGACGGGGATCGATGTTCTCCGCCTGCAGCCAGGTCCGGACCATGTCACGGATAGGGCCGGTCATCACCCCGCCCCAGTCGGTAATGACGCCACGGATTGGCTGGCCTGTATCAAGCACGCCTTCGAGAGTAGGTGAGCCCGGTGAACACCAGGTGGCCCCGCGCCCGGAACCGGACTACGGGGCCTGGCCGGGGCATCACGTCAGCCGGTGGCCGGGGGATGGCCCGGCGTGGGCGCAGCCGTGTGCCACGGGGTGGCTGTCGCGATCGGTGAGGGTGAGGCACCACTTGGTGCCGGGGTGGGCGGCCAGGGCAGTAGCGAGGCCGCGGGCGTCGGTGGCGTCCACCGGCCCGAACCCGGCCACCTGGCCGGGGGCGTTGGAGTGGCCAAGCCAGGTGCCCAGCGGCAGGGCCAGGTGCACGCGGCCCGGGGCCGTCATCCCGCCGGGGGCGCCGAACCCCGTTGGCAGGCCCGGCTCGGCGGTCGCCCCAGGGGATTCACTGCGGGCAGCCGGTGCGCCGCGGTCCGGGTTCGCCGGCAGTAAGGAACTGGCCGGGATCCCGCTGGCGCGGCCAGAGATTGCCCACACCCAGCGATTCCAGTTCACCTCCCCACGCCAGGCCGCGACATGGCTCACCAGCCTCCACCGCTGAACGCATCCGTCCGATTAGTCAGACGCTCACTGAGAGATAGCGTGGCCACGACATCGTTGGCCAACAGCAGAGGGCAGAACATGCAGCCAGTTGCGGTCGTCACCGGGAACCGCTGACGGCCGAGGACGTCGCCGACACCATCACCTGGGCGGTCACCCGCCCTGCACACGTCAACGTGGACCTGCTGGTGCTCCGCCCGCGTGCCCAGGCCGCGCAGCACAAGGTGTTCCGGGAACCCCAGAGTGCCCGGGGGTAGGGCGCTGGAGTAGTAAGCGGCGGCGCCGCGAGCCCAGCAGCTCTGCTGCCGCGGGTGCGCTGCGCGCGGTCAGCCCGCGTAGACCTGCTCGCCGGCCACCCAGGTAGCTCTGGTGCGCAGGTCATCACCCAGCCAGACCAGGTCGGCGGCCGCGCCGGGGGCCAGCCGGCCCAGGTCGGGCCGGCCGATCAGGTCCGCCGGGATCCGCGTCGCCGCCGCCACCGCCTCGGCCAGGCCCAGGCCAACACCGACCGCGTTCGCCAGCGCCACGTCCATGCGCAGCGCCGAGCCGGCCAGCGTCCCGTCCTGCCGCACCGGCGCGCCGCCGCCGGCCGGCAGGTCGACCGGCTGACCGCCGAGCAGGTACCGCCCTGGCGGCATGCCTGCGCACGCGACCGCGTCGGTGACCAGGCAGATCCGGCCGGGCGCAGCGGCGAACGCGATCGCGCACACCGGCGCCGCCACGTGCGCCAGATCGACGATGAGCCCGCTGGTCAGCCGCTGATCGGTGAGCGCCTGGCCGACGACTCCCGGCTCGCGGTGGTGCAGCCCCCGCTGCGCGTTGAACAGGTGGGTGACCATCCGCGCGCCCGCACCGGCCGCGTCGGCTACCTGCCGCGCGGTGGCGTCGCTATGCCCGACGCTGACCACCACCCCCGCCGCCACCAGTGCCGCGACCGCCGCCATCGCCCCGTCGGCCTCCGGCGCCAGCGTGACCAGGCGCAGCACGCCTTGCCCGGCCGCCAGCAGTTCCGCGACCGCGCCGGGGGACGGCGGCACGATCCAGTCCCGCCGGTGCGCGCCGGCCCGGGCCGGCGAGAGAAAGGGCCCCTCCACGTGCACGCCGAGGATTCGCGCCCCCGCCGGCGCCCCCGCCGCGATTTTTCGGGCAGAACGCAAAGCTTCCGCCAACTCCCTTACCGGAGCCGTGATGTAGGTCGGGAGGAACGCCGTCGTGCCTGTTTCCGGCAACCGGCTTGCGACACGCGCCCAGCCAGCGGGGTCAGCGTCCGCGAGGTCCACTCCGTAGTAGCCGTTGACTTGCAGGTCCACCAGGCCGGGCATCAGGACGCCATCGGCCAGCAGGACATCAGGGTCACGGGGAGGCGGTCCGGCGCCGACCTCGGTGATCTGGCCGCCGGAGATAGCTACGTAACCGCGCTCGAGTGTGCTGGACCCCGGTACGGCCAGAATGACCCTGGCCGCGGCGATCAGGGTCAAGCGCTGCGCCGCGGCCTCTGGCGCGCGGGCGTGGATGCCGGGCGGCCTTCTCCGCCGTCACTGCTCTCGACCGCGGCCAGGCTGGCCCGCAGCGCGTCTGCCAGGCTGGTCACCGGCTTCTCCTCGCGGGGCGCCGACGGCGCGGCCACCTCGTGGCCCTCGATCTTGGCCTCGACCAGTTCCTCCAGCGCCTCGCGGTACTGGTCGCTGTACTGCGCCGGGTCGAAGTCCACCGTCATCGAGTCGATGAGCGACGAGGCCATCTTGAGCTCCTGTGAGCGCACTTCGACGTCTTCCTCGAGGAACTCGAAATCGGCGAGCCGGATCTCGTCCGGCCACATCAGCGTCACCAGCACGAGCACGCCGTCGCGAACGCGCAGCACGGCCAGCGTCTCGCGCTGCCGCAGCGCCACCTTGGCCACGCCGACCATGCCCGACCGTTCGAGCGCGTCCCGCAGCAGGGCGTAGGCGCGCACCCCGTTGGGCTCCGGCTCGGTGTAGTAGCTGCGTTCCCACATGATCGGGTCGACCTGCTCGGTGGGGGAAAAGTGGAGCACCTCGATGCCGTGTGCCGTGGGCAGCGGCAGTTCGGCCATGTCCTCGTCGGTGAGCACGACCATCTCGCCGTTGGGCAGCTCATATCCCTTGGCCACGTCGGCGTACGGCACCTCCTCCCCGTCGACCGAGCAGACCCGGCGGAACCTGATCCGCCCGCCGTCGACGCGGTGCACCTGCCGGAACGTCACGTCCCTGTGCTCGGTCGCCGCGTACAGCCGGATGGGAATCATGACGAGGCCGAACGAGATCTCGCCTCTCCACATGGCGCGCATGATGTCCCAATACCCTTTCTGCCTGCTCTCAAGGCTGGTTGTCCGCTTCTCGGATAACGACTGCCGCGGCGCGGCAAAGTAAGCGATCTCCCTGCACAGTACCGATGACTGCCATGATGAACGGACCCGTGCGGCGGCGCTGCGCCGGCCTGCGGGGAGAATGGGGGACGGGAGCGGTCCAGCTGAAGGGGATCACGGATGAGCGAGAGCGAACTGGAACAGCCAGTGCCCGATCTCGCGGAACAGCGCCGCGAGGTGTCGGAGGATCCGGAGGCACCCGTGCTGACGGGACCTGCCAGCCTGCCCTATGACGTGAACGAGGCCGACGCCGTGGAACAGCATCGGGAAGTAGAGCTTGACGAGGACGACTACCGTTGACGATCAACGTCACACAGAATCAACTGGATCGGAGGCCGTCGTGACGGCGACTCCACAGGCACGCCAGATGGGGACGCGGCTGCCGAAACCCGCGCGGCGGCGGCAGTTGCTCACCGCCGCTCAGGAGGTCTTCGTCGCGCAGGGATATCACGCCGCGGCGATGGACGAGATCGCCGAGCGGGCAGGCGTGAGCAAGCCGGTTCTCTACCAGCACTTCCCCGGCAAGCTGGAGCTCTACCTGGCGCTACTCGACGAGAGCGCCGACGCCCTCGTCTCGACGGTCCGGACCGCGCTGGAGTCCACGACCGACAACAAGCAGCGGGTGAGCGCAACGTTCACCGCGTTCTTCGACTTCGTGGGGAGCACGGGGCAGGCGTTCCGCCTGGTCTTCGAGTCCGACCTGCGCAACGAGCCGGCGGTGCGCAACCGCATCGACGAATCCAGCCGGGACTGCGCCGAGATGATCAGCGAGGTCATTCGGGAGGACACGGCCCTCGGCGACGAGGAGGCCCACCTGCTGGGCATGGGCCTGGTCGGCATGGCCCAGGTCAGCGCCACCTACTGGCTCAGCGCCGAGGGCGCCATCCCCAAGGACGCGGCGGAGCAGCTCATGGCCAGGCTGGCCTGGCGGGGCATCAGCGGCTGGCCGTACGCGGGCGAGGCCGCGCCGGCCGCGGAGCAGTGAGGGGGTCCTGATGGAAGTCAAGATTGGCATTCAGTCCATCCCGCGGGAGCTCGTGGTGGAGACGCCGTCGTCCCCAGACGAGGTGGAGCGCGCGCTGATTGCCGCGACGAAAGACGGCGGCATGTTCACCCTCCGTGACGACAAGGGCGGGCGGGTCCTGGTGCCCGTGGAGAAGATCGGCTACGTGGAGCTCAGCGGCGCCGAAAACCGCAGGATCGGCTTCGGCTGAGCCGTCCCCAGCGCCCTAACCGGCCAGCCCGAGAGCGGCCATCCGCCGGTCATGGGAGTCGGTGAGGCGGGCGAACATCCGCCCGATGTCGCCCTGCTCGCGCTCGCTGGCCGCGCCGACGAGCAACCGGGCCAGCGGGGGCCGGTCCACGACCACCCGGTGCGCCTGGGCCAGCGCCTCGCCGACCAGCCGCCGCGCCCACAGGGCGAGGCGGCCAGCCACCGCGGGGTCGGCCTCGACCGCGGCCCGCACCCGTTTGCTGGCGAAGTCGGCGTGGCCGGTGTCCGCCAGGACCTCCATGACCAGCGCGCGGGCCTGCGGCTCCAGCAATTCGGCGACCGCCCGGTAGAAGTCGGCGGCGATCCCGTCGCCCACGGACGCCTTCACCAGGCTCTCCAGCCAGTCCGAGGGCGCCGTCCTGGCGTGGAACTGATCCAGCGGCTCCACGAAGGGCAGCATCGCCTGCTCGGGCACCGCGCCCATCCGCTCGAGCTCGCCGCGCAGCGCGCGGAAGTGGGCAAACTCGGCGACGGCCAGCTGGCCGAGCGCGGCCTTGTCCTCCAGCGTGGGCGCGAGCGCCGCGTCGCCGGACAGCCGGAGGAACGCCTCCAGCTCGGCGTAGGCGAGCAGGCCGAACAGGTCCACCGTGCCGTCAGTGGCGGCGTCCGCGCCGGTCACCAGCGCAGCCTACAACCGTTGCTACACTGGCCCACGGCTACGAGGGGAATGCGGGAAGCCTGTTGCCGTGTTTCACCACGTGGACAGGCGCGGCCCTGCTAAGAGTCCCCTGGTCACCGAAAGAAGCTGAAACTCTGACAACGCAAACGCATGCCCGGACGCTGGGCACCGAAGACCTAACCGCCGGCCCCGTCACGGCCGGCCCGCCATTTGCCGATCTGGGCGTCGCCGAACCGTTCTGCGCGGCACTCGCCGACAAGGGCATCACCGCGGCCTTCCCGATCCAGACGCTGGCCCTGCCCATCGCGCTGGGCGGGCACGACGTCATTGGCCAGGCCAGGACGGGCACCGGCAAGACGCTGGCGTTCGGCATCCCGCTGCTGCAGCGGCTCGCGGGCCAGCCCCCGGCCCGTCCCGGCGCGGCACGCGCCCTGGTCGTGGTGCCCACCAGGGAGCTGGCGATCCAGGTCTCGAAAGACCTCCAGGACGCTGGCCGGCGCAGCGGCGCGCGGGTGATCACGGTCTACGGCGGGCGCGCCTACGAGCCGCAGATCGACGCGCTGGCCGCCGGGGTCGATGTGGTCGTCGGGACGCCCGGCCGCCTGCTCGACCTGGTCCGGCAGCGTCACCTGGACCTTTCGGACGTGGGCACGCTCGTGCTCGACGAGGCCGATAAGATGCTCGACCTCGGCTTCCTCCCCGACGTGGAGCGCATCCTTGAGCTCACCCCGCGCGGCCGGCAGACGATGCTGTTCTCGGCCACGATGCCCGGCGAGGTGGTCACGCTGGCGCGGCGGTACCTGAGCCAACCGACGCACGTGCGCGCCGAGCACCACGACGAGCCTGAGCACGTGCCGCTGACCGAACAGCATGCCTTCCGCGCCCACCAGATGGACAAGGTCGAGATGCTCGTCCGGGTGCTGCAGGCGGACGGGCGCGGGCTGACCATGGTGTTCTGCCGCACCAAACGGACCGCTGACCAGGTCGCCGGGGCGCTGACCACCCGGGGCTTCGCCGTGGCCGCGGTGCACGGCGACCTCGGCCAGGCCCAGCGGGAGCGGGCGTTGCGCGCGTTCCGGCATGGCAAGGTGGACGTGCTCGTCGCCACCGAGGTAGCCGCGCGCGGCCTGGACGTGGTTGACGTGACCCACGTCGTGAACTACGAGTGCCCCGAGGATGACAAGGCCTACCTGCACCGGATCGGCCGGACCGGGCGTGCGGGCAAGTCCGGCGTGGCCGTCACGTTCGTGGACTGGAATGACCTGCAGCGCTGGAAGGTCATCAATGACGCGCTTGGGCTGGGCATGCCCGAGCCGCCGGAGACGTACTCCACCTCCGAGCACCTATTCGGCGCGCTGGGCATCCCGGCGGGCGCGGGCAGCAGGCTGGCCCCCGAAAAGCGTGGCCGGCAGGGGCTCGAAGCCGAGGAACTGGAGAACTTCACCGAGACCGGCCGCCACCGCTCATCGTCGGGCCGCCGCCCGGGCGGCGCCGACCGCAGGTCGGGCGGGGTGGGCACGGGGCAGCGGCGCTCCCGGGCCCGGCTCCGGACCAGGGGCGGGGTTCCCGTGGAGGGCACCGGCCCCGCGGCCCAGGACGCGCACAAGGAAAAGCCGGCCGGTCAGCGGCGCCGCCGCCGCGGGAGGGGACACGGGCCGCGGGGGTCATCGCTGGATCCCCGCCCAGAATCGGCGTAGCCCCTAGCCACCGGATGAAAAGTGATACACCCTCAGTCGACCTCCGGCGGTTCCCCGGCTAGGCCGCAGGTGCCGGGCCGAACGCGGCTTCGCCGCACCCCCGGCGGCGAGGACCAGTCTCCCACTCTGCCGATTTGCGCGCCTCCGGCACGACCATGCGAAGCGCCCGCGAGGGGGGCACATAGCTGAGTACGCCAAGGACAGTGCAGCTTCCTGACGGCGCTCGCCGGGTGACGGTCCAGACCAGCCGCGGCGCGTTCGCGGCGCTGGAAGCGCTGCCCGCGACGGGCGTCTGCGAGCGCTCGCCGGCCCTGCTGGTCCCGGGGTACACCGGCAGCAAGGAAGACTTCCTCGCGGTAATCGGGCTTCTGGCGGGCGCGGGCCGCCGGGTGGTCGCCATCGATATGCGGGGGCAGTTCGAGACGCCGGGCGCCGGGGACGCCGATGCCTACTCGCTGGCCGCGCTCGCCGCCGACGTCGCCGTGATCGCCGACGCGGTCGCCGCGCGGGACGGCCAGACCGGCGACGGTGGCCAGGTCCACCTCATGGGTCATTCCCTCGGCGGGCTGGTGGCCAGGGAGGTCGTGCTGGCCGGCGCCGCCAGGACCAGGTCGCTCACGCTCATGAGTTCCGGGCCAGGCGCGCTCACCGGACCGCGCGCGGTGGAACTGCGCGCGGTGCTCGCCGTCCTCGACGGCCTGCCGGTGGCCGAGCTGGGCGGCCAGGTGAAGAGCCTGTGGGACGCGGAGCTGGAGCCCGCGGCGGTGGCCGACGGCACGGCACCCGGCGTAGTCGAGTTCCTCCGGACCAGAATGCTGGCCAACTGCCCGCTGGGGCTGCGGGCCATGGGGCAGATCCTGCTCACCTGCCCGGACCGCACGCAGCGGCTGCGCCAGGCCACGGCCGGGCCGCTGCTGGTGGTCTACGGCGAAAACGACGACGCGTGGGCCCCTGAGCTGCAGGAAACGATGGCGGAAACGCTGAGCGCGGAGCGGGTCTGCATCCCCGGCGCGGTGCACTCCCCCGCGGTCGAGGCGCCCGAAACCACCGCCAGCACCCTGACCAAGTTCTGGAACGCGGCCGAGGCCCGCGCCCGGAGGCCCAATTCCATGATCACGTGAGTTTGTTCGTCGCATTTGCGAAAAGATTCACGTGATCATGGACAGGCGCTAGGCCGGATCGCCGTTCCCGGCCAGGCCGTCCCAGGGGCGGTGCGCCGGAGCGGCCGCCGACCCTTCCGGGCAGTGGGCGCGGAAGTCGCACCAGCCGCACGCAGGGCCCGGGTGCGGCGGGAACACTGCGTCCAGCTCCGGACCCGGCAGGCGCGCCCGGAATCGCTCATCGGCCTGCTCGCACTCGGCGGCGATCTCCTCCGCCCGCCGCACGTGCCTGGCCACGGTCGCGTCCGAGTGCTCCCAGGCGTGCACCTCTCCGGTCGGCAGGTGGTGCAGTTCGACCCGGTGGCAGGGCGCGTGGAAGATCCGCGCCGCGGCCAGCGCATAGAGCGCGAGCGCCATCGAGGCGCGGGTGTCGTCGGGGGACAGCGGGCGCCTGCCCGTCTTGTAGTCCACCACGACGAGCTCGTCCCCGGCGGGCCCCCGGCGGGCGTCAAGCCGGTCGATCCGGCCGCTCACCACGATCCGCTCCGTATGCGTCCCGACGGTCCGCTCCACCCCGCGCGGCTCGGCGTAGGGATCCAGCCTGGCGGTGTACCGCTCGACCATGTCGCGCGCCTTGCCGCGGTGCTGGCCGGACTGCTCGGCACCGGCGTAGCCCTCGTCGATCCAGCCGCGGTCAAGCAGGTCACCCGCGGCCGCCACGGTGCGCTCGGCCGAGCGCAGCCGCCACCAGCCGGCCAGGGCGTTGTGCACGCTGGCGCCCAGGCTGTTGTGCGCCCACGGCGGCCCCTTGGCCGGAGCCGGCCGGTCTAGGTAGGCCATCCGGTACCGGCGCGGGCAGTCGAGCCAGGTGGCCAGCCGCGTCGGCGTGCACGGGTACAGGCGCCGCGGCATCCCGTCGAGGACGGGGTGCTCCGGCGCTCGGCTCACTGCATTCACTCGTCTAGCAGCGGTCCCGCGGTGACCCAGGAGTCGAAGCTCTTCTCCGCGACCGCGATGGTGGTCTCCTCGCCGTGACCCGGCAGCACCCTGGTGTCCCCCGGCAGCGTCAACAGCTCGGCACCAATCGCAGACAGCTGCTGCGGGAAGTCGGGAAACTCGCGCGCGTGCCGACACGGCCCGCTGGCGAGCAGGGCATCTCCCGAGAACACCACACCCAGATCATCGCAGTAGATACTGACAGAACCCGGCGTGTGCCCCGGCGTGTACAGCACCTCCAGGGTGATCCCGCCGACCTCGAAGCGGCCACCCTCCTCCATCTCGATGTCAGGATCGGAGTCCCCGTGCACGTCCCGCCACGCCAGCAGGTCCTTGGCGTGCAGCGCCACCGGGGCCTCGTCGCGGGCCGCCACCTCCGGGGCCGCCGCCACGTGAGCCTCGTGGCCGTGCGTGCAGATCACCGCCAGGATCTCGCGGTCCCCGACGGCGGCGAGGACCGCGCCAGCGTCCGTACCGGGATCGACGACGACCACCTCCTCGTGGTCGCCGATCACCCAGGCGTTGCGGTCCGCCCGGCCAGCCGGCTCCACCCGCTCGACTCGCGCGTCCATCCAACCCTCCCTAGCTAGGCACCGGAAACAAAGGCCCGGATCGCGTCCACGACCAGCTGCACGGCGATCGCCGACAGCAGCAGGCCGGCGATCCGGGTGAGCAGCTCCACGCCGCTGGGCCGCAGCACCCGGAGGAGCACCCCGGAGAACCGCATGGTAAGCCACAGCAGCACGGTGACCATCAAAAGCGCGACCGCGAACGACACGAACTGCGCCACTCCGCCGGCCCGCTGCACGAACACCATCGTGGCGACGATCGCCCCCGGGCCGGCCAGCAGCGGAGTGCCCAAGGGGACGAACGCCACGTTGACCTTGCTCCGCTCCGCCTCCGTCGGCTCGGAGTAGGTCCCGGTCAGCAGCTGCAGCGCGACCAGCAGGAGCAGGAGCCCACCGGCCGCCTGGAGCGAGGGAACCTGGACGCCCAGGTAGGCCAGGATCGACTGGCCGAACACCGCGAACCCCACGATCACGCCGAGCCCGACCACCGCCGCCTGCCAGGCGAGCCGGTTCCGCACCTTCGCCGGGAGGCCCCGGGTCAGCCCGATGAACGGCGGTACCACCCCGGGCGGATCCATGATCACCAGCAACGTGACGAACACCTGCCAGAAGAACGTGACGTCGAAGACCGAGCTCATGCGAGGCCACCGGAGGTGCGGGACAGCAGCCGTTCGTACGCCTCCGGCGCCGTGGTCTCGCAGCCGATCCGGTAACCGGTCAGGCTGCCGTGGTCGTCACTTCCGCCGCACGGAACCAGGCCGAGCGACGCGGCCAGGGCACCAAGCCGCTCCCGTTCGGCATGATCATGATCGGGGTGCGCGACCTCCAGGCCGGCCATGCCGGCGGCGGCCAGCCCGGCGATGGCCTGATCGGACAGCCTTTCGCCGCGGGAGCCCGCACCGGGGTGTGCCAGCACGGCTGCCCCGCCGGCGGCCCTGAGGAGGCCGATCGCCGCCACCGGGTCCGGCGCGTACCTGGTCACGTACGCCCTCCCCCCGGCACCGATCCACTCGGGAGTGAACGCCTCGTCAGGGCGGCGGATGGCGCCGGCCGCCACCATGGCCCTGGCGATGTGTGGCCGGCCGACCACGCCGCCGCCGGCCAGCGCCTGCACCTGCGGCCAGGTGATCCCGACGCCGAGCTCACGCAGCCGGCCGACCATCCCCCGGGCGCGGCCGGCGCGGGCCTCGACGATCGCCGCGCACTCCGCGGCGAGCGCGGCGTTCCCCGGGTCGACCCCGTAGGCGAGCATGTGCACGCTCCGGCCGCCCAGCCGGCAGGACAGTTCCATGCCGGGCAGCAGCGTGAGGCCCGGCGGCAGCGCGCGGCGCGCCTCGTCGTGCCCGGCCAGGGTGTCGTGGTCGGTGAGCGCGACGACGTCCAGGCCAGCGTCCCGGGCCCGGCGCATCACCTCGGCCGGCGGGTCGGTGCCATCCGACGCCGTGCTGTGGGTGTGGAGGTCGATGCGCACGAGCGCTCATGCTAGAGGTAAGGCCGTCATCCCGGCAGCCGGGGCGAGGCGGCGCCGAACGGCAGGTCCATGTCCTGACCGGGATCGCGCAGGTCGCGCAGGGGCAATGGCTCCACGAGCAGCACGCCCGCGGTGTCGGGCCACAGCACCACCCAGAGCCAGTTGCCCAGCACCTCCCCGGCGAAGGCGGCGCGGTCCGGGGCGTCCACGTGCCATAGCGGGAACTCGTGCAGCCGGAACTGGACCAGGGCGTGCGGCGGACCCGCCGCGAAGCCCTCCCCCGGATCCGGGCCCGGCAGGCCGGCGAAGCGGGCGCCGAGGCCCACCCCGGGCTCCTCCGAGATCAGCAGCATCTCGCCCAGGCCGCCGACCGGGTTGGGCCCGGACACCGCGACCACGCACGCGCGGGTGCCGGTGCGGTCATCGCCCGCGCCGGCGAACCCGGTTACCAGCCAGCCCACCGGCAGCGGCCAGGGCAGCCAGGCCGGCACCATGGCGCCGCGGAGCAGGCCGCGCAGCCCCTCGGCGGACGGGGTGTGCGGGGACCGGAACGGGTGAACCTCCCCGTGGCTGGGGCAATGCCACCCGCTGGCCCACGGGCTGGGCTCGGTCAGGGGGCCCCCGCAACGCGGGCAGGTGGGAGCCGTCTTCATGGACAACGACGTTGATCCGTGCCGGGCTCCACGTCAAGCACCCCGGGACCAGCGCGGCGGGATACTTGGCTCATGCCGGGACCGCGGATCGAGGCCGTCGGCGCCATCATCACCGACGCCAGCGGACGGCTGCTGCTCATCAAGCGTGGGCACGAGCCGGAAGCCGGGCGCTGGTCCCTGCCGGGAGGCCGGATCGAGCCGGGGGAGAGCGATCAGCAGGCCCTGGTGCGCGAGGTGCGCGAGGAGACCGGGCTGGAGGTGAGTCCCGGCCGGCTGGTCGGGTCGGTCGAGCGGCCGTGGCCCGGCGGGGGGGTCCTGGTCATCAGGGACTACGCCGCGGCCGTCACCGGCGGCGAACTCGCCGCCGGTGACGACGCCGCCGACGCCCGGTGGGCCGGCCCGGGCGACATCGCCGGTCTCCTGCTCACCACCGGTCTTGAGGAGGCGCTTTACGGATGGGGCGTGGTGGGCCCCCGGCCGCCGCCGGCTCTTGTCGCGGAGGCCACCAGGCGCGCGGGGGTCGTGTGGCTCACCGTTCCCGGAAGCAGCAGCGCGTTCCCGGTCTGGCACATCTGGCGGGCGGTCGGCGAGGGCCGGCCGAGTTCCGGGGATCCGCCGCCGCCGGGGGCCCTGTACCTGGTGACCGGGCCGGGGGAGCAGCCGGCGCCTGGGCTCGGTGCGGCCGCCGGGGTGACGGTCACTGTACCGAGCAAGGAATCGGGCGGCGCGCTGGTCTCGTGGACGGCCCGGGTCCGCGTGGTGGAGCCGGGATCGGCGGAGTGGGACGCGGTCATCGGCCCGCTCGTGGCCGCCCGGCGCAACGCCGTGCTCGGCCCCGGCGAAAGCTCGCCCGCGCGGCGCTGGGCTCGCTCGGCCACCGTGTTCTGCCTCGCCCCCCAGCGCGCGTGAGTGTGACCTCCGCCGGCGTCGCGGTGGCGGACACCGGTGCGATCGGCTCGGAGAACTCCGGCTTCACCGGCACCGTGTACGGCGACGGTGACCCGTTCTACGACGCCTGCTCCAACCAGTCCAGCACCATGATCAAGATGACCGGGACGAACGTCGGTGACCTGCTCAACACGGCGGGCGTCACGTGGGGCTGGTTCCAGGGCGGCTTCAAGCCGTCGTCGGTGCTTCCCAACGGGAACCCGGTCTGCGGCCGGAGCCACACGAACGTCGGCGGGATATCCATCACCGACTACAACCCGCACCACAACCCGTTCGAGTACTACGCCTCGACGGCCAACCCCCTGCACACGCCCCCGGCCAGCGTGAACGAGGTGGGGCACAACGGCCAGGCCAACCACGAGTACGACCTGAGCTGGTTCTTCCAGGCCCTGGCCGCCGGCAAGATGCCCGCGGTGAGCTTCCTGAAGGCGGCCAACTACCAGGACGGCCACGCCGGCTACTCCGACCCGACCGACGAGCAGCACTTCCTGGTGAAGACGGTCAACGCGATCATGAAGTCGCCGTTCTGGGCGAACACAGCGATCATCATCACCTACGACGACTCCGACGGCTGGTACGACCACCAGATGCCGCCGATCGTCAACTCCTCCGCCGACCCCGCAACGGACGCCCTGAACGGCCCCGGCGTCTGCGGGCACGGGACGCCGCTGGGCGGGTTCCAGGACCGGTGCGGTTACGGTCAGCGGCTGCCCTTCCTGGTCCTCTCGCCCTTCGCGAGGCCGAACTTCGTGAGCGGCACGACCATCGACCAGTCCTCGGTGCTGAAGTTCATCGAGGACAACTGGCTCGGCAGACTGCGGATAAGCACCACCTCGTTCGACAACATCGCCGGCTCGATCGACAACATGTTCACGTTCAGCCACCCCAGCGCGACGCGCCTGATCCTGAACACGAAGGGTCAGGTGGTCGCCCGCTAACCAGCGGCGGGCCGGCCGGCCGCTGGAGCGGTCGGCCGGCCGGCATACCATGGGGGCCATGGCTTCCCCGCCTACCGTCGAGCAGGTGACCGCGGCGCTGGCCAGGGTGAACGACCCTGAGATCCACCGCCCGATCACGGATCTGGGCATGGTGAAGGGCGTCGAGGTCGCACCGCGCGGCAAGGTCCGCGTCGACGTGTACCTCACTGTGTCCGGCTGCCCGCTCCGCGACACCATCACCAGGGACGTCACCGCCGCGGTGTCCGCCGTCCCCGGGGTGTCCGGGGTGGAAGTGCGGCTGGACGTGATGAGCGACGAGCAGCGCCGGGAGCTGCAGGGCCGCCTGCGCGGCGGCCGTCCCGAGCGCGCGGTGCCGTTCGCCGAGCCGTCGTCGCTGACCCGGGTGTTCGCGGTGGCCAGCGGCAAAGGCGGCGTTGGCAAGTCATCGGTGACGGTGAACCTCGCCGCCGCGCTCGCGGCGACGGGGCTGAAGGTCGGCGTGCTCGACGCGGACATTTACGGCCACTCGGTCCCCCGCATGCTCGGCGTGACCGGCCGGCCCACCCAGGTCGACCAGATGATGATGCCGCCGTCGGCGCACGGCGTGAGCGTCATCTCGATCGGCATGTTCATCACGGGTAACACGCCGGTGGTGTGGCGCGGGCCGATGCTCCACCGGGCCGTGCAGCAGTTCCTCGCGGACGTGTACTGGGGCGACCTCGACGTCCTGCTGATGGACCTGCCGCCGGGCACGGGTGACGTGGCCATCTCTGTGGCGCAGCTGGTGCCCACCGCGGAGCTGATCGTCGTCACCACGCCGCAGCTCGCCTCCTCGGAGGTGGCGGAGCGCGCGGGGGCGATCGCCGTCCAGACCCACCAGCGCATCGCGGGCGTGATCGAGAACATGTCCGGCTTCGCGTGCCCGCACTGCGGCGAGATGGTCGACGTGTTCGGCTCCGGGGGTGGCCAGGCGGTCGCCAGCGCGCTGACCCGGGTGATCGGCACACACGTGCCCGTGCTGGGGCAGGTGCCGATCGAACCAGGGCTGCGCCAGGGCGGCGACGAGGGTATCCCGCTGGTGCTCAAGGATCCGGAGTCAGCGGCCGCCCGTCAGCTCACGGCGATCGCGGAAACTCTAGCTGGCCGGGGCCGCGGCCTGGCCGGGCGGCGCCTCGGCCTGTCGCCGGCGTGAGGCTGGGCCCGTCAGGTCGCTTCGGCGTCGTAGGGCGGGGTTTCCCCAGGCTGCAGACTGGCGACGGTGGCAGTCTCCCCGGCCGCCGCGGAGGCTGCGCGCTCGGACGGCTCATCCAGCAGGTGCCGCGGGTCGAGGTCGGTCAGGTCGACGTCGTCGAGCAGGTGCTTGCGGACGAAGTTCCGCGGGTGGAGGTCGGTCACGTCGAAGTCCTTGAACTCCGGCCCCAACCCCTCCCTGAGATCCTGCGTGGCGCTGTTGGCCAGCCGCCGCAGGTCCCGCAGCGCGCGCCCGGCCTGCGCGGCGATCTTGGGCAGCTGCTCCGGCCCGAAGATCACCAGGGCGATCACCGCGAGGACGGCGATCTTGGTGAGAGAGAGATCGAACACGGTCAGTCTCCAAGCGGGCAGGCCAGCGCCGGGGTGCGCTTTTCCACTGTAATCCCTGGCCGCGCTTCGGGCGGCTCACCAATGGGTCAGGAAGGACCACACCCGGTGCAGGCCCCGGGCCAGCCGGCCCAGGAAGCCCGGGCTGCTGTCGTGGGGCAGGGCTGCGACCACCTGCCCGACGGTTTGCGCGGGAGCCGCCGCGACCACGGTGTAGACGAACCCCCGCGCCGACCATGAGATGCCCTGGCCGGCGGAGGTGTCCGCGTAGACCTGGCAGCCCCGCAACCTGACCTCCGACCAGCCGGTCATCCGCGCTGGAAGGTGGCCGCGCTGCACGAAGACCGAAACGAGAGACAGCCCATCGGAATAGTCCAGATCAACGATCCGGCCCAGCTCGGTCTCCTGCTGCCTGGCGCCGAGCAGCGCCAGGTTGCCGGGCAGCGGCCCTGGCAGCGGCCAGCCCTGCGCGCGCAGCGCGGTCAGCTGCGGCAAGGCGAGGGCGTCGACCCACGGCTTGGCCGCGGCGGCGGGCATGCGGCCGTCCGCGGCACGCCCCAGCCGCACCTCGGTGAAGACGGCGTCGCTCACCACCTGCCCGGCCGGGCTGAACGTCTGGCGCCGCAGCGGGAGCCTGGTCTTCCGGTCCAGCCAGAACCGCGCGGCTACCCCGCCGTGGCGCCATAGCGCGGTGACGATGCGCGCCCGGCGCCCGGCCACCTTGGCCCAGCCACCGGCCGTCACCCGGTAGTTCGCGGACAGCAGCGAGACCAGCCGCGAGCTCATCCCCAGCATCGCCGCGCCGGCCAGGGTCTGGCCGGCGATGGACGGGGCAGGAAGCAGGATGCGCGGCACCCAGAGGGTCGCGCCGGGCACCAGCGCGACCGTCTGGGTCAGGGTCACCCCGCCGGGCCGGTGCCAGACGTGCAGGACCGAGGTGACCGGACCTGGCTGGGCCCACCCGGTCACCACCTCCACCCCCTCGTAGGCGACCGTACGGGAGGCGACCGCGGCCTGGCTGAGCAGCGCCAGCGCGGGCGTAGGCAGGCTCCGGTGCCCCGTCAGGGCTTGCTCGCCGCCGCGGCTGAACCTGGCCGTCCCGCCGGGAGCCGGGCCATACCGCGAAATCACCACTCCGGTGATGACCAGCCCGGCCACCACGGCGGCGGTGATCAGCCGCAGCGCGGCCGGGTCGGCGCCGGGACAGGCGGCACCGACGGCCTGGCTCGATCTGGACTCCACCTGCGGCTCACCGAGCCCCGGTGGTGATCGCGGGGTGCGCCCGGGTGACCCGGCCCGCTGCCGCGGCAGCCCAGCCCGGGGATGCGGCCGCCTGGGCCGAGGCCGCCGTCAGCCGGGTCAGGGCCGCCACGCGGGCGGAGGCTGCGGCCGCTCCGGCGGCGGTCAGAACGCCGAGCTCGGACGGCACCGTGGGCGCCGCCGCGGCGGCCGTGGACGGCCCGGCGGGCACGCCGGGCGCCTGGGGGGCAGGCATTGCGGGCGCGCCGCCGGCGCTGATCTCGTGCTGGACCACGAACATGTCGATCGCGGGCGTGACGCTGGGCCCCGGTTCCTGCTGGCCGGCCCCGGCCAGGAAGGCGGCGGCCGGAACGCCGAGCCCTGCCCCGGCTAGGGTCAGGCCGGCCGCGACGACGGAATGCACCAGCCATCGCCGCCGGGGGAACCCCGGCAGGGACCGGCGGCCGGCCAGCGGCAGCCGGCGCCTCCAGGGGCCGGGACCGGCCACGCCCGCGACCGCGATCAACCGGTCGGTGAGCGCCGTGTCGGCCGTCGCCGCGCCCAGGGCGTGCATCCGCTGCTTGAGCATCCGCAGGGCGGCCGCCTCGCGCCGACACGGCTCGCAGTGGGCGAGGTGCGCCAGCACCCGCTCGCGCCGCTGGTGGCTGAGCTCCCCGTCGATGAAGGCCGACAGGCGCTGGCCGAGATGGCTCATGCCAGCCTGCCCGGTGCGGCGCCGGGGTGAGGGTGCTGGCGGGGCCGACGGTGCTCAAGGGCGACGCGCAGCTGCGCCCGGCCCCGGTGGATGCGGCTGCGCACGGTGCCTAGCTTGACCCCGAGGGTGTCCGCGACCTCCTCGTACGACAGGCCCTCGATGTCGCACAGGACGACCGCCGCACGGTACTCGGGCGCGAGGGCCGCGAGGGCCTGCTGCACATCGCCGTCCAGATGACGCGCATCGAACGCCTGCGCCGGCGTCGGCTCATCCCCGCTCAGCCGCCCTGCGGCCTCCTCCCCCAGCCCCTCGAAGCGGATCCGCTGCCTGCGCCTGGCCATGTCGAGGAACAGGTTCGTGGTGATCCGGTGCAGCCAGCCCTCGAAGGTGCCCGGCGTGTAGGTCGGCAGCGACCGGAACACGCGCACAAACACCTCCTGGGTGAGGTCCTCAGCGTCCGGCACGTTGCCGGTGAGCCGGTAGGCAAGCCGGTACACGCGCGCGGAGTGGTCCCGCACCACCTGGTCCCAGCTCGGCGGCGTCCAGTCGCCGCCGGTGGCGGCAGGCGTCGCCGCGCTCGCCGCCGGCGCGCTGGCTTTGTCGGCAACGACGGCGCCAGCCGTGGAAGCAGCCGCCTCCGCCGCGCCGGCGTCTCCCACCTCTGCCCTCCAGCGGTATCGGGCC
>Ga0207646_10001540_pt1 | contig 28247 bp, 27 predicted proteins | sample KBSK5502metaG_FD_184343 | JGI IMG/M metagenome (GOLD analysis project Ga0207646, IMG submission 184343) | Corn, switchgrass and miscanthus rhizosphere microbial communities from Kellogg Biological Station, Michigan, USA - KBS K5-50-2 metaG... | ecosystem: Host-associated > Plants > Roots >...
CTTCCCCGCGGTAGACGCCGAGCCGTTCCAGCCGCTCCTGGACGTCCCCGGCAAGCAGCGCCGCCCGTTCTCCATCGTCTTCGAGAACGAGCATGCCGACGCTGCGCGTCTCCCGGTAGCGGGCCGGCGTGAAGCGCATCTCCCCCGCATCTGCCGCAGCGTCGCGCAAGGCGTCGACGATCGATTCGAGTTCGGGGGCCGGCACATGGCCGAGGAATGCGAGCGTGACGTGCAGATGGTCTCGCGAGACGACGCGGACACGGCCGACGAACTGCGCGCGCTGCCACCGTTCGATCGCATCGAGAACGTCGTCGGGCAGGCGCAGCGCGAGGAAGAGCCGGAGTCGTTCATCGCCGCTCACGCTAGCGGCCGAGGTCAAGCGGATTCGTCGCGACTTCCCGTCAGAAGCGCACGCAGCATGTGGAGCGCCGTAACGGTCGCCCGCACGCGCACCTGCCGCCGTTCGCCGGGCAGATCGAGCATGCGAACCAGCGACCCATCTGGACCGGCGGCGTGGAGATGGACGCGCCCCACGGGCTTCTCCGGCGTCGCTCCGTCGGGACCGGCGATGCCGGTGACCGACACGGCCACGTCGGCGTCCAGTCGCCGCCGCGCACCTTCCGCCATCGCTTCCGCGACCTCGGCGGAAACGGCGCCGTACTCGGCCAACAGCTCCTCGCTGACGTCGAGCTCCGACCGCTTCACCTCGTCGGCATATGCGACCACGCCGCCGACGAAGCTCGTGCTCGACCCGGGCACGTCCGTGAGCCGCGCCGCCACCATGCCTCCGGTACAGGACTCGGCAGTTGCGAGCCGCAGACCGCGTGCATCCGCAAGCGAGAGCACGAGCTCCTCGACGGGCCGCTCGTCCCGCGCGAAGAGCCATTGCTCGAGGCGTTCCGCCAGTCCTGCCTCGAGGGCCTCTCCACGCTCCTCGGCGCCCGGCTCGACCACCAGATCGACATGGATCTCGAACTCGCGGGCGCAAATGGTCGCCTCGACCCCGTCGCCGTCGCCTCCTGCCTCTTCGAACGCGCGCGCGACGGCCGACTCGCTCACGCCGAACAGGCGCAGCACACGCCGTCCCGGCGGTCGCGTCCGCCCCAACAGCTCCCGCATCGGCTCACTTGCGAGAGCGTTCGGCCAGAGCCGCCGCAGCTCGCCGGGCGGGCCGGGCAGGATGACGACGACGCAGCCGGTCGGAGCCCTGAGAACGAGCCCCGGAGCCGTGCCCGCGAGGCCGATGGAGACCGCCGGAGCCGGCCGAGTGGCCTGCTTCGTCACACTCGAGGCGAAGTCCGCGTACGGCCTCCGCAGACGCTCTGCGACAGCACGGGAGATCGAATCGATCTCCCGCTCGAGCGCCTCGTCCACAACGAGCTCGAGCCCGGCTGCGCGCGCGACGAACTCGACGGTGCGGTCGTCGTGCGTAGGGCCGAGCCCACCGGACACGAGGCAGGCGTCCGCCTCCAGTCCCTCGCGGAGGGCAGCCTCGAGCTCGCCGGGCGCATCCCCGACGATCGTGATCCGGGCGGGCTCGAGCCCGTGGCTCAGCGCCTCGGCGGCGAGGAAGGGGCCGTTCCGGTCGGTCCGCTCGCCGCGGACGAGCTCGCTGCCGGTGACGACGACGAGCGCGCGCGGCCGCTCCACGTTTTTGGGGGCCCCCGGAAAGTGCGAAGCACTTTCTGGGGTTGTCACCCGCTCAGGCGAGTCGTCCGCTGCGGGGTGACGAAGACGCGCAGGTTGTGCACCGCCGGCAGTGCGACGGCGCGGCCGTCGAGCGTGACGTGAAGGCCGGCGGGCGTGCGCACGAGGAGGTAGAAGCGACTGCCGGGAAGCGAGTCGGTCTCCCCCGGATCTACGGTTCCCGAGAAGCCGAGCTTGCCGGACCGGCTGCCGTGGCGTACCTGGACGTACGTCCCCTGTCCGACGCCGCGCAAAACGAGCTGAGGGGCGGAAGCCGAGTTCCGGTGCTTGTTCGTCCCGATGCCCGGCGTGTCCGGGGACGACCCGGGAATGCGGAATGCTGCGAAGACGAGAGCCGCCACGACGCCGATCCCGGCGAGGACGAGGATGACGGCGCGCCGTTCGATCGTCCTTTCGCGTGTCCGGATTCGGCGCCGTTCCGGACGCGGGGGCAGCTCGTCGCGCCCGCTCGTGATGAAGCGCGACGCGTACTCGTCGACGTAGACGTCGCCGTCGAGTCCGAGGTACTCGGCATACGTGCGCAGGAAGCCGCGGAGGTACGCGTCGCCCGGGACGGACGTGAAGTCCTCTTCCTCGAGCGCACGGATGTACTTCGCCCGAATCTTCGTCGCGAGCTCGATCTCGGGATACCCGAGTCCCTGCCGCTCGCGGGCCTCACGCAGACTGGTGCCGATCTCGAACACAGCGGGAGTCTAGAGCTCAGTGCTCGAGGCGCAAGAGGAGCTCGTACAGACCGACGGCGATGGAAGCGGAGAGCGTGATGCAGATGCCGGCCACGGCGAGGATACGGCCCAACCGGATGCTCGCCGCGCCGCCGACCGGCTCGAGTGTCCGTGCGATCGCCCCACGCGCGCCGCGGGCGAACAGCAGGGACAGCGTCGCGGCTACCGCGGCCACCGGGATCGCCCAGACCGCGTCCAGGAGCGCGGCGCCGGGGACCTTCCGTGTGAGCTCGATGGCCACCGGAATCGCCGCAGCCGAGACGAGGCCGAACACGAAAGCGAGCCAGGCGCGGGGATTAAGCCGCTGCGGCTGCGAGAGACTCTGGGTGCGCACTGCCACTCAGTGAGCCATTGTAGGGGGCCGGAGGACGGCGAACTGGTCGGTAATCGCCAGGCGACTGCTGCGGAAACGGTAGATCGCCGCGGGCCGGCCGCCGCCGGCGCCGTAGTGCCGCCGCTCGCCGGTGTCTTCCAGAAGCCGTCGGCGCAGCAGGACCCGCTGCAGATTCGTGGCACTCACCGGATGGCCGAGCGCCGCGGCATAGAGGTCGCGCAGCTCTGCGAGCGTGAAGCTCGGCGGTGCGAGTGCGAAGCCGAGGTTCGTGTACGAAAGCTTCCCGCGCAGGCGCTCGCGAGCGCTGAGGAGGATCTCCTCGTGGTCGTACGCGAGCTCCGGCAGCTCGTCGAGTGGATGCCAACGCGTGTCCTCGGGCACCTGCGGGTCCACCCCACTCGGCACCAGCCCGAGAAAGGCGGTCGCGAGCTCGCGCTTAATGGGATTGCGTGACGGATCGCTGCGCGTCTCCAGCTGCTCGAGATGGGCCACGTTACGCACATCCACCTTCTCGGCGAGGTGCCGTCGCATCGACTCCTCGAGTGTCTCGTCTGCCGCCAAGGCTCCGCCCGGCAGCGCCCAGCAAGCTGCGAACGGCTCGCGCGCCCGCTGCCACAGCAGCGCCTGCAGCCGTCCGTCGCGGACCTGGAGAACGGCCGCGAGCACGGCGTGCGCTGCAGTTTTCGCCTGAGAGTCGTCAACCATGTAGACTCGGTATCGAGGTTATCGCTTGTGAGACAAAAACGCGAGGGAAGTGACATCGTCGTCGCCGGCGCCGGGGTTGCGGGCCTCTCCGCCGCCCTGGCTGCAGCGGACGCAGGTGCCTCGGTGCTCGTGCTGGCGAAGGCCTCCCACCGGAGCTCGAACAGCTATGCGGCTCAGGGAGGCGTAGCCGCGGCAGTCGGCGCGGACGACGACCCCACGCTCCACGCTGCCGACACGCTCGCGGCCGGCCGCGGCCTCTGCCGTCCCAGCGCCGTGCGCCTGCTGACGGAGGAGGCGCCGCGCCGGATCGCGGAGCTGCGCCGTCTCGGCGTCCGCTTCGACGACGGCCTCGGGCGGGAGGGTGGCCACTCGCGAGCCCGCGTCGTGCACGCGGGCGGCGCAGACACGGGGCGCCACATCGCCGACGTCCTGACGGAGCGCGCGCGGGAGCATCCCCGGATTCGGCTGGTCGAGGGCGAGCGGATCACGACGCTCGCCTCCTTCGGCGGCTCCGCCCTCGTGCTCGCTACAGGCGGTTACGCCGCTTTGTGGGCGAGGACGACGAACCCTCGCGGTACGGTCGGCGACGGTCTCCTGCTCGCCCAGGCCGCAGGCGCCGCTCTCGCCGACCTCGAGTTCGTGCAGTTCCACCCGACGGCGCTTCGGGACGAGAACGGCCACGACGGCTTTCTCCTTTCTGAGGCACTCCGCGGCGCCGGCGCGACGCTGTTGGATGACGGCGGCGAGCGCTTCGTCGACGAGCTCGCCCCGCGTGACGTCGTCGCGCGCGCGGTCGGCGCGCGGGCCGGCGCTCGCCTCGACCTCCGACCCGTCGAGCGCGACCGCTACCCCAGCTTGATGGCGACCCTGGAGCAGGCCGGTTACGAGCCTGCCGAGGAGCCGGTCCCGGTCTCCCCCGCCGCTCATTACGCGATCGGCGGCGTCGTCAGCGACCTCGAGGGGCGCACGTCGGTGCCCGGCCTCTACGCCGCCGGAGAGTGCGCGTGCACCGGTGTGCACGGCGCGAACCGGCTCGCCTCGAACTCGCTGCTCGAGTGCCTCGTCTTCGGTCGCCGCGCCGGGGTCGCAGCGTTGGAGGGGCCGAACCTCGACACCGACGCCTTGCCGATCGCTGCGGCGGACGATGCAGGCGCCGCGCTCTGGCACGACGCCGGGCTGATCCGCAGCGCCCAGAGCCTCCGGCGGCTGCTCGACTCCTCGCATCCGCTCGTCCGCCAGATCGCCGCCGGCGGACTCGCGCGGGAGGAGAGCCGCGGCGTCCACTTTCGCGAGGACTTCCCGATCGAGAGCGAAGCACTCGCCGGACATCTCGTCTTCCGTCCCGGTCACGACCCCGTGTTGGAGCAATGGAGCTGACACAAGCGGACATCGACCGCGTCGTCGTCGCGGCGCTGGCCGAGGACGTCGGCTCAGGCGATGCGACGACCCTCGCGCTCGTGCCGGAGGACGCGCGTTGCCAAGCGGAGCTCCTGCTCGAAGAACCCGGCATCGTTTGCGGCATCCCGGTCGCGGCCGCCGTCTTTCAGGCGCTCGACCCGGCCGTCGAGGTCGAGGCGACGCTCGAGGAGGGCACCGCTGTCTCCGACGTTCCGGCTGTCCTCGCCGTGGTCGACGGCCCGGCTCGAGCGATTCTCAGCGGCGAGAGAGTCGCGCTCAACCTGCTTGCGAGGCTGTGCGGCATTGCGTCCCTTACACACCGCTACGTGGAGCTGACCGAGGGAACACGCACGTCCGTTCTCGACACGCGCAAGACGACGCCCGGCCTGCGCGCGCTCGAGAAGTACGCCGTCCGCTGCGGCGGCGGCCGCAATCACCGCGCCGGCCTCTACGACGGGGTGCTCATCAAGGAGAACCACCTCCGCGTCGCCGGCGGCGTCACGGCGGCGCTCGCAGCGCTCGACGGCCGCGTCGACGGGCTACCCGTCGAGGTGGAAGCCGAGACGCTCGACCAGGTCCGAGAGGCGCTCGCAGGCGGCGCGCCCCGCATCCTGCTCGACAATATGAGCCCCGAGGAAGTGCGCGAGGCTGTCGAGCTCGCCGCTGGCCACGCGGAGCTGGAGGCGTCAGGCGGCGTCTCGCTCGGCACCGTGCGCGCCTACGCCGAGACCGGAGTCCACTTCGTCTCCGTCGGCGCCCTCACCCACTCTGCCCGATCGCTCCACGTCTCACTGGAGGTCCGATGACCGTCGCCCCGTCCCCCACCGAGCTCCATGAAGAGGTTCGCGCTCTTGCGGCCCGGAAGAACGCCGTGATCCTCGCCCACAACTACCAGCGCCCCGAGGTGCAGGACGTCGCGGATTACGTCGGCGACTCGCTCGGCCTCTCGCGCCAGGCGGCCGCGACCGACGCGGAGACGATCGTCTTCTGCGGCGTCCACTTCATGGCCGAGACGGCGGCGATCCTCAGCCCTGACAAGACGGTCCTCCTCCCCGATCTAGGAGCCGGCTGCTCGCTCGCGGCTTCGATCGACGCCGAGCAGCTCCGCGAGTGGAAGGCGCAGCACCCGGGTGCCGTCGTCGTCTCGTACGTGAACACGACCGCAGAGGTGAAGGCCGAGAGCGATTACTGCTGCACCTCCGGGAATGCGAAGTCGGTGATCGAGGCGATCCCGCCGGAGCAGGAGATCCTCTTCCTGCCGGACATGTACCTCGGCCTCTGGCTCGAGAAGGTCACCGGCCGCAAGCTGACGATCTGGCTCGGCGAGTGTCACGTCCACGCCGGGATTCGGCCCGCCGACATCGAGCGCTGGCAGAACGAGGCGCCCGACGCCGAGCTCCTCGTTCACCCCGAGTGCGGCTGTGCGAGCCAGGCGATGGCGTTCGGAAACGAGCGGACGCAGATCCTCTCGACCGAGAAGATGATCGACTATGCGCGGCGCTCGCCGAAGGAGCGCTTCCTCGTGGCGACCGAGACGGGCATCCTCCACCGCCTCCGGCAGGAGGCGCCCGGAAAGCGGTTCGATGCCGTGCGCGACGACGCCGAATGCCGCTACATGAAGGTGACGACGCTCGAGAAGGTGCGCGACTCGCTGCGCAACGGCGTGCACCGCATCACGGTTGAGCCCGAGCTCGCCGAGGGCGCTCGCCTTGCGATCGAGCGCATGGTCTCGATCTCGTAGCTACTGGCGCTCGTACGGCTTGCCGTCGGCCGCAGGCGCCTCCGTCCGGCCGATGACGCCCGCGACCGCGATCAGCGTCAGCAGGTATGGCAGGACCTGGAACAGCGCCGACGCCTGCGAGGAATAGACCTGCAACCTCAGAGCGAGCGCGCTCGAGAAGCCGAACAGCAGTGCAGCCGCGAAGGCACCACCCGGCCGCCAGTTGCCGAAGATCACCGCCGCCAGCGCGATGAAGCCCTTACCGGCCGTGATGTTGGGGATGAAGGTTCCGTTCGCCTGCGGGCCAATCGAGAGGTAGATACCGCCGAGAGCAGCGAGGATGCCCGAGAGGACGACGCAGGCGTAGCGGATTACGTAGACGTTTATCCCCACGGTGTCCGCTGCTCGCGGGTGCTCGCCGCAGGCCCGGATCCGCAGTCCGATCGGCGTCTTGAAGAGGACGACGAACGTCAGGATCACAAGCGCGAAGCTCGCCCAGGTCAGGATGCTGAGCCCGCCGATCGCCGCCCCGAAGAAGTGGCTGCCCGAGAGGAAGTTGACGTTCGGGAGCAACGGCACCCCGTTCTGGACCGGGGCGTTGTTGTAGAGCTGGACGAAGAAGTATCCGGTGAGTCCGAGCGCGAGGAAGTTGACGCCCGTTCCGCCGACGATCTGGTTGGCGCGCAGGTGGATGGCGAAGAAGGCGTACACCAACGCCAGGAGACCGCCGGCCGCTGCGGCGACGAGGAGACCGATGGCCCACGAGCCGCCCTTGTCGGCGCCGTAGAGGCCCCAGAAAGCCCCCATCAGCATCATCCCCTCGAGGCCGATGTTCACGACGCCGCTGCGCTCGGAGAAGATGCCGCCCATGGCCGCGAAGACGAGAGGCGTCGCGACGCCGAGACTCTGCCCGATGAGCGTCGCGTCGAAAGCGGCGTTGAGGTTGCCGGTCGACGACCGCGTGGCCAGAATGCCGAGCCCAATTCCGAGGAGGCCGGCTGCGACGGCGCCCCAACCGAGCCGGCGGCGGCCACGCGAGACGGTCCAGACGCCGAGAATCGCAGCGATCAGGCCGACAAAGATCGACCAGTAGATCGCTCTCGCCTCGATCGGCGGGATGGCCAGAAAGGCCGCGAATGCTCCGAGGAATACCCCGGCGTACCCGGTCGCGGCCGGATCCCGCAGGCGCGAGCTGATCGGATTCTCGAGCCGGGCCTCCCAGGTGCTCATGCCGGCAGCTCCGCCGTCTTGGTCGCATCCTTCCCACGCCGGCGGAACAACCTCCGCGGCGCGTTCCAGACCCAGAGGACGAGGACGTTTGCACCGACGAAGAGGACCACCAGGCCCACGATGATGAAGGTGAGGTTGCCCGCGAGCGTGGGGTCGATGACACTCCCGGCGTTGAGACCGTGTGTGGTGCCGAAGAGAAGCCCGCCGAAGAGGAAAGCGCCCAGCAGCGTTCCGAGTGCGGTGTTCCGCCCGAGGAGGGCGACCGCGATGCCGAGGAAACCGACCTGGCTAACCGCGAAGTCGCCCTGCGCGAAGCTGTGGAGATAACCGAGCATGTCCACCGCGCCGGCCAGTCCCGCGAACGCGCCGGAGATCGCCATCGCGCGGATGATGTTCTTCTTCACGCTGATGCCGCCGTAGGCAGCTGCGTCCGGATTGAAGCCGACCGCGCGAACCTCGTAGCCGAGCGTCGTCCGGTTGAGCAGGACCCAGAAGACCACGAGCGCTCCGAGGGCGATGAAGATCCCGATGTCGAGACCCTGGAAACCCTGCGTTCCCCAGAAAACGGGAAGTTGTGCGCTCGGCGCAACGCTGCCCGAGATCGGCGTGAAGGGCTGGGTCGAGTTCTGCAGCGGACCGCCGTCGCCGAAGATCCAGTAGCCGACGTAGAACGCGATGTAGTTGAGCATGATCGTCGAGATCACCTCGTGGGCGCCGACGGTCGCCTTGAGGACTCCCGCGATTCCCGCCCAGGCGGCGCCGGCGAGCGTGGCCGCGACGATCGCGAGCAGGATGTGCGGCGTCGCACTCATCGACGCGAATGAGACTCCGACCCAGTTGGCGACGATGATGCCGATGAAGTACTGGCCCTGGCCGCCGATGTTGAACAACCCCGCGCGGAAGGCGAAGGCGACCGCGAGGCCGGTCAGGATCAGCGTCGTCGTCTGGAGGAGCGTCTGCGAGAGGTTGTACGAGGGGATGTGTGTCAGGTTCGTTTTCGCATCGAGGACGGTCGTGGTCGGGTGGAAGATCCAGTTGAGGCCGGCGCCGTTGAAGATGTCGCGGAACGCGAGCAGCGCAGTGTGGACGCTGTGCTGCGTCGCAGCGACCACGACGCCGGCCACCAGGAACGCGAGGATCAGCGTCACGATGGGCACGATGATCCCGCCGGCGCGCTGTTTGACGGCGAGCCGCGACGCGAAGGTCCCGGGCTCTGCGCTCCCCTGGGGCGGCGGGGGCGGCGTGGGTAGGGACGGCCCCTGGTCTGTCACGCGGCCTCCTCCTCCCCTCCGCCCAGCATCTCCAGTCCGATCTCCTCCTCGGAGACGTCTCCGGTGTGCTCGCCGACGATCTCGCCCTCGTACAGAACGAGGATCCGGTCGGAGAGCGACAGGATCTCCTCGAGCTCGAGTGAAACAAGGAGGATCGCGCGCCCTTCGTCGCGCTCGGCGATCAGCCGGCGATGGAGATACTCGATGGCGCCGACGTCCAGCCCGCGTGTGGGCTGGGCGGCGATGAGAACTCTCGGATCGCGCGAGATCTCCCGCGCGGCCACGAGCTTCTGCTGATTGCCGCCCGAGAGCCCTCCCGCGCGCGTGAAGGGTCCGCCCCCGCGGATGTCGAACTCCCGGATCAGGCCCTTCGCCCGCTGCACGACCCGCTTGGGGAAGGTCCAGCCCAACCGTGCGTCGGGCGGCTTCGCGTAGTCGTGCAGCGCGAGGTTCTCGGCGATCGAGAACTCCAGCACGAGACCCCGCCGCTGCCGGTCCTCGGGAATATGTCCCATCCCCGCGTCGAGGGCGGCCCGTGCGCTCGCGTGAGAGAGCTCGCGACCGGCGATGGTCACGGTCCCGCTCTCGATCCTGCGTAGGCCGGTAAGGGCGTCGATGAGCTCCGTCTGACCGTTTCCGTCCACACCGGCGATGCCGACGATCTCACCTGCCCGAACCTCGAAGGAGACACCCCGGACTTTTTCGATCAAGCGGTCGTCCCGAACATGAAGGTCGCGCACCGTGAGCAGCACGTCGCCCGCCTGCGCGGGCTGCTTGTCGACGCGAAGAAGTACATCGCGGCCGACCATCGCGCGGGCGAGCGACTCCTCCGTGGCGCCCTCCCGCGGAATTGTCTCGATCGTCTTGCCGCGCCGGAGAACCGTGATGCGATCGGCTATCTCCAGTACCTCGTTCAGCTTGTGACTGATGAAGATGATCGACAGTCCCTCGCGCTGCAGGGTGCGCAGGATCTCGAAGAGATCGGTGGCTTCCTGGGGCGTGAGGACCGCCGTCGGCTCGTCGAGGATCAGGATGTCAGCGTTGCGGTAGAGCGCCTTCATGATCTCCACGCGCTGCTGCTGTCCGACGCCGATGTCCTCTACGCGAGCGTCGGGGTCGACCTCGAAGCGGAATGTCTTCGCCATGTCGGCAACGCGACTGTCCGCCACTCTCTCGTCGAGGAAGATCCCTTCTCGCACCGGCTCGGTTCCGAGCACGATGTTCTCTGCGACGGTCATCACCGGGATGAGCATGAAGTGCTGGTGCACCATCCCGATCCCAGCCTGGATCGCGTCACGTGCCGAGGTGAACGAGACCGGCTTGCCGTTCAGCCGGATCTCTCCTGCATCCGGGCGGTAGAGCCCGTAGAGGATGTTCATGAGCGTCGACTTCCCCGCCCCGTTCTCGCCGAGAAGCGCATGCACCTCGCCGCGGCGAACCTCGAAGGACACGGCGTCGTTCGCCACGACGCCGGGAAACTCCTTGCGGATGTTCCGCATCTCGAGGACGAGGTCGTCGGCCACGTAATGCGTTGTCTATCACTCGAGAGACAAAGAGGGTGGGCCTTTGGCCCACCCTCTCCAAGCACGTCTTGCTACTTCTGGACGCTAAGCGCCGTGCGGGCACCCCGGGCCCTTGAGGCACGCCGGTGGCTTGAGCGTGCCCTTCAGGATCTGTGCCTTGTACTTGTTCATCAGCTTGATCCACGCGGGCTTGACCTTCGGGCTCATCCCGCCCTTGCCCGTAGCGACGCCCACACCGTTGTTCTTCAGGCTGAACAGGATGTCCGCGTTGCCCTTCCAGTGGTGGGTCGCGGCCCTCGCGACCGTCTTGTACACGCCGACATCCGTCTTCTTCAGCGCGCTGGTGAGGATCCGCTTCGCGACCTTGTACTCGTTCGCATCGACACCGATGCCCCACTTGTGGAGTGCCGAGGCCTCCTTGAGAGCACCGTCACCGCAGGGGCCGGCAACCTGGAAGATCACCTCGGCGCCCTGGCCGATCTCGTTCTGCGCGATCTGCGAGCACTTCGCCACGTCGGCGAAGTCGTTCGAGTACTGCACGAGAGTCTTCGTGCCCTTGACGGCCTTCGCCGCGCAGTACTTGTAGCCGGCGATGTACGAGTCGACCGGTGGGATCTTCACCCCGCCCGCAACACCGATGATCTTGTGGCCCATGCTCTTGGCCATCTTCGCCGCGATTACGCCCACGAGGCAGCCACCCTGCTCCGTCGCGTAGGTGATTCCCTCTTCGTTCTTGAGGCCACCGATGTTCTTGACCGAGTCATCGGTGATGGCGAACTTGATGTTCGGGTACTGCGTGGCAAACTTCTGCACCGTGCTTTCGAGCAGGAAGCCCGCCGCGACGATGATCTTCGCGCCGTCATTCACGGCCGTGGTGTAGTTCGGGTCATAGTCGGACGCCGAATGCGACACGAGCGGAATTGCTTTCACCCCAGGGATCTTCTTGGCAGCCCGCTTCAAACCCGCGAGCTGTAGCTTGTTGAATCCGCTGTCGTTGAAGCCGACGACGTCACTAACGAGTGCGGCCGGGAAAGTGGCCTTCTGCGCCTTCTGCGCCTGCGGCGACTTCGCGCTACCGAGCGCTGTGCCGACGACGATCGCCGCTGCGATAGCAGCGACTCCCGCCATAAGTAGCCAGCGTGAAACCCTCACGTGCCCTCCTCCATTGATGTAAAGCCGATCAGATGTCTAAACCCGATCGGGCGATCCTAGCCCCATATTTGACGTACCGGAAGAGGAGCGGTTAGTCCAAACGGGTCCAATCAGTCCGCGGCGGCGTACGTGTGGTACTGGCTCTCGTCGACGAGCACCCGTCGCGGCTTGGAGCCCTCGTAGCCCGAGACGATGCCGCGCCGCTCGAGCATGTCGATCAGCCGGCCTGCGCGCGTGTAGCCGACGCGCAGGCGGCGCTGCAGGAGCGAGACCGATGCGGTCTGCGTCTGGACGACGATCTCGATCGCCTTGTCGAGCAGCGGATCGTCGTCCGGGTCGAACTCGCCGTCCTCGGTGTCGTCGCCGGACTCGGCGAAGACCTCTGGAAGCTCGAGGTAGCTCTCGTCGAGTTCCTGCTCGCGCTGGCGCGTCTGCTCGACGACGAGTGCGATCTCCTCCTCCGACACGTACGCGCCCTGCACGCGCTGCAGCCGCGAGGTGCCGAGCGGCTTGAAGAGCATGTCTCCCTGGCCGAGCAGCGACTCTGCGCCGCCGGAGTCGAGGATGACGCGCGAGTCGGTCTGGGACGAGACCGCGAAAGCGATCCGCGAGGGCACGTTCGCCTTGATCATCCCGGTGATTACGTCGACGGACGGACGCTGGGTGGCCAGGACGAGGTGGATCCCGACCGCACGCGACTTCTGAGCAAGGCGGATCACGGCGTCCTCCACCGCCTGTGGCGCGACCATCATCAGGTCCGCGAGCTCGTCGATCACGACGAGGACATATGGGAGCGTCGGCTCGCCGCGCTGGCGGAAGGCACGATTCGCCTCGTTGATGTTGCGTGCGCGCACTGACGAGAGGCGCTCGTAGCGGCGCTCCATCTCGGCGAGGCAGTTGGCGAGAACGGCGCTCGCCTCCTTCGGGCTCGAGACCACGGGCGTGAGCAGGTGCGGCACTGACTCGAAATGGCTGAGCTCGATCCGCTTCGGGTCGATGAGGATCAGGCGCACATCGTCGGGCGTGGCGCGCAGGAGGACGGACGTGAGCAGCGTGTTGAGGCAGCCCGACTTGCCCGATCCGGTCGTGCCGGCGATGAGCAGGTGTGGCATTCGCGCCAGATCCGTCCAGACGGCGGCGCCGGAAATGTCCTTGCCGAGCCAGACGGCGACAGGGCTCGCCGTCGCTGGCAGCGGTTCGTAAATGTCGCCGAGCGTGACGAGGTTCGGTGAGAGGTTCGGGAGTTCGACGCCGACCGCCTGCTTGCCCGGGATCGGCGCGAGGATCCGGATCTCTGTGGTCGCCAGGGCGTACGAGAGGTCGTCCTTCAGCGCCGCGACCTTCGCGACCTTCGTCCCCGGAGCGAGCTGGAGCTCGTAGCGGGTCACGCGCGGGCCCGAGATCTGACCGATCACGGTCGCCTCGACGCCGAAGTGCGCGAGCGTCTGCACGAGCAGCTCGGCGACGCGCGCCGCCGTTTCGCCCGAGTCGTCCCCGTGCTCCGGAGAGATGCGGAGGACGCCGGCGTCGGGCAGCTTGTACTCCGCGTGCTCGGCTGTCACCTCGTCGAAGAGCGTCGGCGGATCCTCGATCAGCGCGGCCGGCTCGGTCTGGAGCGGAGCGGGCTGCGCGCCGGCGTACGGCGTCGAGACGGTCTCGCCAACCACGTCCGGGAAGGCCGAGACGGCATCGACCGGCGGCGCGAGTGTGAGCGCAGGACGCCTGGGCTTGGGCTCCGGCCACCCCTCCGTCTCCGGGCGCGTTCGCCGCGACCGAGCGCTGCGCGCAGCGCGGTGAAGGCCGTGGCCCGATCGGCGGAGCAGCGCGCCAAGCGAGGCGCCCGACAGCAGCAGCGTCCCGACGAGCATCAGGAGCACTCCGAGCAGCAGCGAGCCGGTGGCGCCGATTGCGATCCCGACCCCACCCCCGAGCAGCTGGCCCAGGTAGCCGCCCTGATCCTTGCCGAGCGTGATCATGAGGCCGCAGCCGAGGACCACCATTCCGGTGCGGAACGGGCGGACATCGACGAGCGCGCTGCGCGTCACGACGAGCGCCCCGAGGACCACTAGCGCGACCGGCACGACGTATTTCGCGTCTCCGATCAGCCGATCGAGCCCGTCGCCCAACCAGCCGCCGACGTAGCCCCCGTTCCACCCGAAGTACAGGACGGCGCCGAGGTAGAGACCGAGCGCGATCGCGCCGAGGCCCCAGAGTTCTGGGTGCTGGCTCCGCGAGCGGGCACTCCGCTTCGTCCGCGTCTTCTTGACGCGGCTCGGGAGCTTCCGACGCAGCTTCGACTTCCGCTTGCGCGGCATGCGCTTGGTTTTCGCCCGCGGCCGGGCCTATCCTCCGTGCGTCTGAACCTCCGCCACGAGCATCCCGAAGTAGCTCTCCGCGACGTACGCGAGGACGTCCGCACGGGCTGTCTCGCCGACGGCGCCCTGGAGGACGAGGAGCTGCCAGAGGAGTCCGCTTTCGCGTCGTCGACGAGCTCGGCGAGTGGTCGGAAGTCGAGCCGGTCGGAGGCCAGAATCCGTCGCAGGAGCTCGTCGTAGGCCGCGGACGCCTCGTGATACCCGTACGGGCCGTCCGCAGCGTGCGTGTGACCGTGGTCCGCGCTCGCAATCAGGGCCTGGCGACCCGGCAGCTCGGCAATCGCCTCTCCGAGGCGGAGGTGCTCGTCGAGGGACAGATCCCGGGCGGGAGCCACTACGACGATGCGCCTCGCACGCAGGAAGTCGAGCGGCACCTCAGTGCCCCAGTCGAGCGGCATCTCCGCCTGCTCCACCAGGTTGCCGCCGTACGAGACGCCCAGGATCGGCAGGCCTGAGCGCAGAAGGTCGGCCGCCACATCGCGATCGACCTCCCACTCCCCCACGTGAGCAGCCGTCACCACCGCGAAATGGCGCTCGACGTGGACATTGTGCGGCGTGACGACGATCGCCGTTTCGCCGCCGGCCGCGTCGAAGCGGCGGCCGAGCTCCTCCATCGCCGCCCGCAGCTCCGGAATCTCGTCGAGATCGCCGTGCGGCGCGATGCAGGCGAAGGCAACGCTCACGGCAACGAGGCGATCCGAGAGACGAGGAGCTCGAGAAACCGCTCCGCGTCGACGTCGACCCCGACGTCCGCGTTCGGCTCACGGCCGGTGACACCGCGAAGGTCGACGACCGTGCGGCCGTCGCAGAGCTCCGATCGCGTTTCGACGGCCACGTTCGCGTCGCGCGTTGTCAGCAGCGTCGGGTCGATGACGTGTGCGACGGCCATCGCGTCGTGGATGGGCGATCCGTCGAAGCCGTAGGAGGTCTCGTGAAAGCGCTGGAAGAAGTCCGACAGCTCGGCAACGAAGCGGCCGGCGCGGCCTGCTCCCCGCAAGCGCTCGGCATGGGCGCGCGTGAACAGCGCCTTGTGCGTCACGTCGAGCCCCACCATCGTGATCGGGACCCCGCTCGCGAACACCGCAGCCGCGGCCTCGGGATCGACGAACGAATTGAACTCGGCGGCGGGCGTGATGTTGCCCTCGGCGATCGCGCCGCCCATCCAGACGATGCTCTCGAGCCGATCGGGCACGTCCGGGTGCCGTTCGAGCATGAGCGCGAGGTTCGTGAGCGGCGCCGTCGGCACGAGCACGACGCCGGGTTCGATCAGATCGGCGAGGAAGTCTGCGGCGGTCGCATCCACCGGCTGTGCGGAGGGCTCGGGTAACTCGGGGCCGTCGAGGCCGGTCTCCCCGTGCACATGCGCGGCCGTGCGGAGGTCGCGTCGCAGCGGCGCCTCCGCCCCGACGGCAACCGGGATGCCGCTCCGTCCGCCGATCTCGAGCGTGACGAGCGCGTTCCGTGTCGTCTTGTCGAGCGTCTGGTTTCCCGCGACGGTCGTGACGCCGACCAGCTCGACCTCCGGTGAGGCGAGCGCAAGCAGGATCGCGATCGCGTCGTCGTGGCCGGGATCGCAGTCGATGACGATCGGCGTGGTCACAGGACGGCATCCACCTCCTCTCTCGTTGGAAGCGAGGTCTGGGCACCAAAGCGCGACGCAGCCAGCGCGCCGGCAGCGCACGCTCGCCGTAGCGATTCCTCGCGTGGTTTGCCTTCGAGAAGCGAGACGACGAGGCAGGCGGTGAACGCGTCCCCGGCGGCTGTCCCGTCGACGGCATCGACCGCGGGCGGCTCCGCCCGCACAACCTCGTTCCCATCCTCGAGCAGCACCGCACCCTCGGCGCCGAGAGTGAGGCAGACGAGACCGCCTCGCTCGCCGAGCGCCTCCAGCTCCAGCCGGTTCACGATCGTGAGCTCGGCATCCGGCGCCCCCTCCCGGGCCGGCGCGGCGTTGAGGAAGAACCGCGGCGCAAGCTCGGCCGCCCAGGCGACGGTCTCGGCCGGGATTTCCTGCTGACACAGGACCGGGTCGGCCTCCTCGAGCACGAGATCCTCGGGTCGCAGCTCGGCGTTCGCACCCGGCGCAACGACGATGGTCGTCTCCCCCACTGCGTCAACCGTAACCAGCGCGATCCCGGTCGGAGCATCCTTCGTCACCCAGCGCTCCCCCACTCCGGCCTCGCGCAGTCCTACAAGGGCAGGTTCCGCGAGCTCGTCTCGGCCCACGCAGCCGACGAACGTGACCTCGGCGCCGAGCCGTGCCGCGGCGACTGCCTGGTTCGCTCCCTTGCCCCCTGGCACGCGCGAGAAGCGCGCACCGCTCACGGTCTCGCCCGGGCGCGGTAGCCGCTCGGCCCGGGCGACCAGATCGAGGTTGATCGAGCCGACAACCGTCAGCTTCGGCGCAGCCATGCGCCGAGCCTAACCCGATGTCGGTCCTGACAGACTCCGCGGCAATGGGAGTCGCGCACTGGCACGAGGTCGAGAGCCAACATCGCGCCAAGGGCAAGATGGACGCGACCTGGCAGCTGCTCGGAGATGCAGCCGGCACGCGCGGCGTCGTCTGATGGCGTACGACGAGCAGCTCGCCGACCGGATCCGAACACGGCTCGGGAGCCGTGCGGATCTCAGCGAGAAGAAGATGTTCGGCGGCCTCGCGTTCTTGATCGGCGGCAACATGGCGATCGCCGCCAGCGGCCAGGGCGGGATCCTCGTCCGCGTGGATCCCGAGGAGTCGGACACGCTCGTGGCGACGACTCCCGCCGAGCTGATGGAGATGCGCGGTCGCTCGCTGGCCGGCTGGCTACGCGTTGACACAGCCGACGTTTCCGATGACGCGGCGCTCGGCGAGTGGGTCGACCGAGGTGCCGGCTACGCCGCCTCGCTAGGGCCGAAGTAGCGGCGACTAGACCTCGACGATCACGGGGAGCACCATCGGCCGGCGGCGCGTCCGGTCGTAGACGACGCCCCCGAGAGCGTCGTGCAGATGCTCCTGCAGCAGCTTGATCTCGGTCACGTCGTCCGCGAGCAGCTCCCGCAGCACTCGATTCGCCTCTTCCCGCAGCTCATCGAGAAGCGGCTCGGCGCCCTCGCCGAAGCCGCGCACGATCAGCTCAGGCGGAGCGGTCAGACCGCCGCCGTCCTGCGCGGCGAGCGTCGCCACGACGATGAGAACGCCGTCCTCGGCGAGCTTCCGCCGGTCGCGTAGCGCAACATCGTGGACGTCGCCCACGCCGAGCCCGTCGACGAACGTGACTCCTGCCTCGACCTCGCCGACGATGCGCGCCACACCGTCTCGCAGCTCGACGACGCTCCCGTTCTCTGCGAGGAGAATCCGGTCCTCCGGCACGCCTCCCTCGCGGGCGAGCTGGGCATGGGCGGCGAGCATCCGGAACTCGCCGTGCACCGGCATCACCGCCCTCGGCCGCAGGAGCCCGATGAGGGTGCGCAGCTCCTCGGCGCAGGCGTGGCCGGAGACGTGCACCGGCGCGTTGTCCTCGTGCAACACCTCCGCGCCGATCTTCGCCAGCCGGTTGATCGCATCGTGGACGCGCAGCTCATTGCCGGGGATCGGCTTGGCCGAGATGATCACGGTGTCGCCGCGCTCGACCTGGACGGCGGGATGGTCGTTGTACGCGATCCGCGTCATCGCCGACATCGGCTCGCCCTGGCTGCCAGTGCAGAGGATCAGCTGCTGATTCCGGGGGAGTTCCGCGAGCTCGTGCGGCCGCAGGATCGCCTCGTCCGGGACGTCCATGTACCCGAGGCTGCGCGCGATGTTTCCGTTCTTCCGCATCGAGCGGCCGACGAAGGCGATCTTCCGCCCGCAGGTGACCGCGACGTCGGCCGCCTGCTGCATCCGGTGGACGTTCGAGGCGAACGAGGAGACGAGGATCCGGCCCTCACGCCCCGGGAAGATCTGGCGGAACGCCTCCCCCACGACGCGCTCCGACTGCGTTATCCCGGGCCGTTCGGCGTTGGTGGAGTCGCCGAGCATGAGATCGACGCCGAGGCTGCCCACTTCTGCGAGGCGCCCGACGTCGGTGCGCTGTCCGTCCACCGGCGTGTGGTCGAGCTTGTAGTCGCCGGTGTGGACGCAGCGGCCACCCGGCGTCTCGAGCACGACCGCGGCGGCGTCCGGGATCGAGTGCGCCATCCGGATGAACTCGATCCGGAACGGGCCGAGCTCGACAGGATCGTCACCCGGCGCGAACTCCCGCAACTCGGCGGAACGAAGCAGCCCGTGCTCGTCGAGCTTCGACTTGACGAGAGCCAGCGTGAGACGCGTTGCGACCACGAGTGGGACCCGCACCTCGCGCATGAGATACGGCAGGGCGCCGACGTGATCCTCGTGCCCATGCGTGAGCACCACGGCGCGCACCATCTCCTCGCGGTCACGGAGATACGAGAAGTCGGGCAGGACGAGGTCGACGCCGAGGTGCTCGTCGCGCGGGAACGCAAGCCCGGCGTCCAGGATGACGATCGAGCCGTCCGCCTCGTAGACGGTCATGTTCTTGCCGACCTCGCCGAGACCCCCGAGGGGGATGATGCGGCACGTTCCCATCGGAGCTGAGTCTAGGGCGGCCGCTAGGCGGAGGCGCCGGCGAGCATCCCGGAGCGCTCGAGACAGGAGCGGATCTGGGCGAGTTCGTTCTCGTCCGCTTCGACCATCGGCAGCCGGTGGCCACCCACCTCGTGGCCCGTGAGGTTGAGCGCCGCCTTGATCGGAATCGGGTTCGTCTGGATCCGCAGAAGGTCGTACGAGGGCTGCTGCTCCTCGTGCAGAGCGCGAGCGCCGTCGAGGTCGCCGTCGCGATGGCGGCGGATCATCTCCGCGATCTGCGGCCCCCAGAGGTGCGCCGTCACCGACACGACGCCGACGCCGCCGATTTCGAGGAAGGCGAACGTGTTCGGGTCGTCACCGCAGTAGAGGTCGAGCCGCGTCTCCTCGGCGATGAACCGCGCCTGCTCGAGATCGTCGTGCGCCTGCTTCATGGCGACGACGTTCTCGATCTCGGCCAGCCGCGCGATCGTGCCCGACTCGATGGTGACCACGACGCGGCTGGGGATGTTGTAGGCGATGACGGGCAGATGGGTTGCGCCCGCTATCTCCTCGAAGTGGCGGACGATCGCCCGCTGCGGCGGCTTGTTGTAATACGGCGTGACCACGAGGATTCCGTGAACGCCGAGCGCGGTCGCTTCTCTCGTCAGGTGAACCGAGTGGCCCGTGTCGTACGTGCCTGTGCCGGCTATCACCTTCGCCCGACTGCCGACCTCGTCTACGGCCACCCGGAACAGATCGAGCTTCTCTTCGTCGCTGAGTGTGGGCGACTCGCCGGTCGTCCCGCACACGACGATGCCGTCGGAGCCGGTCTCGACAAGGTACGTCGCGAGCTCACGGAACCGTTCGAAGTCGACGGCGCCGTCAGCGCGGAACGGCGTCACCATCGCGGTCAGGACATACCCGAGCACTACGGAGAGTCTACGAGAGCGAGCCCTGCAACTCCTGCAAGGCGTAGAACACGCCCTCGGAGAAGGTCGGATAGGGCTGGATCGTGTCGAGAAGCGTCTCGACCTTGATCTCGGCGCGGATCGCGAGCGTGAACTGGCCGAGCCACTCCGCCGCCTGCGGCCCGACGCAGACGGCGCCGACCAGCACGCGCTGCCGCGGGTCGGCGAAGACACGGACGAGGCCGTCCCGTTTCGGCCGCTCGTACGTGGTCAAACGCGGCAAGGAGCCGAGCGGGATCCGAGCACTCACGAGCCCGTCACCGTCGGTTCGGCCGACCGTGGCGACCTCAGGGTCGGTGAAGATCCCGGCCGGAATCGCCCGATAGTCGGCCTTGGCGCGGCGATTGGCCATGTCCGCCGCCGCGACGCGCGCCTGGTACTTGCCGACGTGGGTGAACTGCGCGACTCCCGTTACGTCGCCGATCGCCCACACGTCGTCGGCCGCGCGGAGCCGCTCGTCGACTTCGATTCCGCGAGCGGACGTCTTAACCCCGACCTCATCGAGGCCGAGTCGCTCGACGTTCGGCCGGCGGCCGGTGGCGATCAGCAGGCGCTCGCTTTCGAGAGTCGAGCCGTCCGAAAGATGGAACTTGATCCCCGGCTCCACCCGCTCAATCCCGACGCCGACGCGGACGTCGATCCCCTCCTCCCGGAACAGCCCGGCGAGCAGCTCGCCCGCGTCAGGGTGGACACGCCCGAGCAGGTGCTCGCCGCGCTCCACGATCGTGACCTGCGATCCCATGCGGGAGAAGAACTGCGCGAGCTCCGCGCCGACTGGACCGCCGCCCATGACGACGAGGCTCTGCGGCACCTTGTGCGTCCGCGTCGCCTCACGGTTCGTCCAGTACTCGACCGAGTCGAGGCCGTCGATCGGCGGGATCAGCGGCCGCGAGCCGGTGGCAAGGACGAGCCGGTCGTACTGCAGCTCCTGCCCCTCGACGTCCACCACGCCCGGCCGCGCGACGCGGCCCTCGCCCCGGACGAGCCGGCACCGCCACTCCTCGAGGTAGTGGAGTTGCCCGGCGTCGTCCCAGTCGCTCGTCATCCAGTCGCGCCAGGACCAGACTCCGTCCGGCTCCGGGCGCTCGCCGTGCAGCCCCGGCGCCCGCTCGAGCGAGGAGCCGAGCTCGGTCGTGCGGAGCATCGTCTTCGTCGGCATGCAGGCGAAGTACGAGCACTCGCCGCCGACGAGCCGGCTCTCGACGAGCGTGATCTGCGCCTCGTCGTCGAACCGGCGGAGGGCGCCGACGAAGTGCTCGCCAGTCGACCCTCCACCGAGGACGACTACTTTCACTTGTTCAGCAGGCCGTTTGCTTTGAGGAACGCGTGCGCGATCTGCTTCGCCGTCAGCTTGTTGACGTTGTAGGCCTTGTTCATCGCCTGCATCGCCTTGAGGCTCAGCTTCTTCGAGACCGCGTTGCTCGTCTTGGCCAGCAGCGTGCCCGCCGAGCCCCTGAGCAAGCTCTTCCGCAGCACCGGCGCGACGTTCTGGAAGCCGAAGATGTGCTTGTTGTCGACCAGTGCCGTGTACTTCTTGTGCTGGGCCTGCTGCGGATCGGTCGAGAACCCGTCACCCGCCGTCGCCTTGCCCTGGTCGAGCAGCGTGTAGACGCTGATGTTCCCGATCGGGACGAAGGTGATGTTCGTGAGGCCGTAGATCTGCTTCATCCCGAGGATGCAGGTGATCCGCGTGTCGCATTCGGGATAGCCGGCGTACGAGAACGCCTTGCCCTTCATGTCCGAGATCTTCGTCACACCGAGCTGCTTCGCCGTACTCGTCAGCATGGTGAAGGTGTCGGTGTCGTAGAAGGGTGTCGGGTTGAGCAACGTGAGGCCACGCGTGCCCTCGAACTTCTTGGCAGCCTTGTACGTCGCCGCGGCCGTCTTCGGCGAGTTCTTCGCCTTCTTCAGGTCGAGGACGATCACGCCGGTGTACTCGGGATAGAAGTTGATCTTCTTGCTCGTGATCGCCTTGTCGATCACCTCCGAGCTCCCGATGTTGTTCTTGTAGCTGACCTTGAAGCCCTTGGCCGCCAGCGCCTGGCCGTAGAGCTGGCCGAGGATGAACTCCTCCGGGAAGTTCTTTGTGCCGATGACGAGCTTCGGCTTGCTCGTCGTTGCGCTGCTCTTGGCCCCGGCAACGCCAGCCGTAATGCCGATGAGAAGCGCGACCCCCAATGAAACCGCGAACGCCGCCTTTGCGGCGCGGCGCGTGTGCTTCCGATACATCTGTCCTCCTCTCGCTTGGACGGATCCCCTCGGGGTTCCCAGTTACCCCGGACCCTATGCCCTCGGTGCCGTCCTGCGGTAGGCAACACGCTGGATGAGCGCGAGCAAGGCGGCTGTGAGCAGGGAAAGCGCCGCCACGAACATCGCGGCTGCGAGCGTCCCGGCGAGCCCGTACGTCACCTGGTTGGCGATGATGTCTCCGAGGCCGCCGCCGCCCGCGAGTCCGGCGATCGTCGCAGTGGCGATGACGAAGACCGCCGAAAGCCGGATTCCGGCCAGCAAGAGCGGCAGCCCGAGCGGCAACTCGACCCCGGACAGGATCTGGCGCTCGGTCAGTCCCATCCCGCGCGCGGCCTCCACCACGTCGCGATCGACGCCGTCCACAGCGAGGTACGCGTTGGTGAGGGTCGGCGGGATCCCGATGATGACGAGCGCCACTGTGTTGCTCCAGAATCCGACGCCGAGGACGGCGATGAGGACGCCGATGACGACGATGACCGGGAGCGCGCGCCCGACGGTCGACGCGCCGAGTGCAAAGCCGAGGCCCTTGTGACGGTGGCCGAGCCAGAGTCCCAGCGGCATTGAGAGCACGAGCGCGATTGCGAGCGCCGTGAACGCGAGCTCCGCGGTCTGCCAGGTCTTCTCGAGCAGCAGCGAGATGTGCGCCGGGATGAAGCCGAAGGCATCCGTGAAGAGGGCAGCGACGATCATCGGGTGCGCGTCCACGGCGTGACGGCGCGCTGCAGCCCGGCGAGCAGGAAGTCGGCGGTCAGGGCGAGCAGGACGGCGAGCCCGCCGGCGGTGAGCAGCTCTGTATGGAAGAGATCCGGCGTCCCGATAGCGTCGAAGATCGGGGCGCCGAGGCCGTCCTGGATCAGGAAGGCGGCGACGGTCGCGATCGAGATCGTCGCGACGGTCGCGATTCGCAGGCCGGCGAAGATCGCCGGCCGCGCGAGCGGCAGCTCGACGCGCCAGAACGTCTGGCCTCGGGTCATCCCCATTCCGCGCGCCGACTCGAGCACCTCCGGCGGCACGGAGCGAAGCCCGACGACGATGTTGCGGTAGAAGATGAAGAGCGTGAATGCGACGAGCGCGACCTCCACGGTCGTCACCGTGACCCCGGTCAGCGGCACGAGCAGGAGGAAGAACGCGATGCTCGGGATGGTGTAGGCGAAGTCGGTCAGCACTCCGATCGGCCCGTCGAGTATTCGGAAGCGGTAGCCGATGATCGCGAGTAGGAACGAGATCACAAAGCCGATCCCGACCGCGATCACAGTCAGCTGGATGTGCTGGATGAGGGCCGGCTGGAGGATGTCGTGCCAGTGCTTGTGGATCCAGTAGGTGCAGAACCATCCGTTGTGCTTCAGGCACTCGTTCGGCTTCCCGAAGTTCGGGATGACGGGACCGCCGCCGGCGAGGAGGAGATGGCCGCTCATCCGATCAGTTCCTCGCGTCTGACGACGCCTCGCGGCGAGCCGTCGGAGCCGAGCACGACGAGTGCATGAGTCCGCTCGGCAACGAGAACGGCCAACGCATCGCGGAGGTTCGTGTCCGCGGGCAGCTGCGGCAGGCCGTCCGCGCCGCCGGCCTGCACGGGCGCGAGCTCGAGGTCGCCCAGCGTCCGCAGGGTCAGCGCCTTGAGCGCCCGGTCGCGGCCGACGAAGTCGGCGACGAACTCGTCCACGGGCGCTTCGAGGATCTGCTGGGGGGTGTCGAACTGGGCGAGCTTGCCGCCTTCGCGGAGGATCGCGATCCGATCGCCGATCTTGATCGCCTCGTCGATGTCGTGGGTGACGAAGACAACCGTCTTGCGCAGCTCATGCTGGAGGCGCAGGAACTCGTCCTGAAGTCGCGCACGGACGATCGGGTCGATCGCGCCGAACGGCTCGTCCATCAGCATCAGCCGCGGATTCACGGCGAGCGCTCGGGCGAGGCCGACGCGCTGCCGCTGGCCGCCGGAGAGCTCGGCCGGGAAGCGCTTCCTGTCCTTCTCCGGGTCGAGTCCCACGAGCTCGAGGAGTTCGGCCGCTCGGTCCCGGATTCGCTGCCGCTTCCAGCCGAGCAGCCGGGGCACCGTGCCGATGTTTGCCTCGACCGTCATGTGCGGGAAGAGGCCGACCTGCTGGATCACGTAGCCGATCGAACGGCGCAGCTCGGTCACGTCGTAGTCGCCGATCGGCCTGCCGTCGATGCGGATGTAGCCGCTCGTGAGCGGGATCAATCCGTTGACGAGCTTGAGCGCCGTCGTCTTGCCGCCGCCCGACGGGCCGACGAGGACGCAGATCTCGCCGGCCGGCACGGTGAGCGAGAGGTGGTCGACCGCCGCGTCGTCCCGGCCCGGGTAGACCTTCGTCGCCTCGTCGAAGACGAGCTCGGCCGCCTCGGTCGGCATGTCTGAATCTTCTACGAGATCAGGGTCTCGAGGCCGAACGTAAGGCCCGGCGGAAGTTCGGGGAGCTTCTCGAGTGCGAGCAGGACACCGTCGGCGAACGACTCGCGGCCGGTCGTGTCGTGCCGAATCGTGAGCAGCTGGCCCTCGCTGCCGAAGATGACCTCCTGGTGCGCCACGAGCCCCGGCAGCCGCACCGAGTGGATCGCGGTCGAGCCGCCGATGAGGTCCGCGGTCGCCCTCGCGGTTCCGGACGGAGCGTCCTTTTTCGCTTCGTTGTGGAGCTCGATGATCTCGGCCCGCGGCATGTGTGCAGCCGCCTCACGCGCAAAGCGCATCATCAGCACGGCTCCGATCGAGAAGTTCGGTGCGACGAAGAGCCGCAGCCCCTGCTGCGCTGCGAAGGCACCGAGCTCGTCCGGATCCCAACCCGTGGTTCCGACGATGCAGGAGACGCCCTGGTCGAGCGCGGCGCGGACGTTGCCGGGTACCGCCTCCGGCGTCGTGAAGTCGACGGCGGCGTCGCAGCCCTCCACGGCCGGCTCGTCGCCGAGCTCGATGCCGCGCACCTCGTGCCCGGCCGCCTCGAGCCGCCGGACGATCGCGCTGCCCGCCTTCCCGTCCGCGCCGAAGAACGCGACCTTCACGCGGCGGCCCCTGGCGACGCCGCAGGCGTCGCGGTCTTCAGCCGGGCGCCGCCGGCGCCGGCGACGCTTCCAGCCTCTGCTACAAGCGTGGAGCTTGCCCGGCCGACGGCGGAGCGGAAGCGCGCCTCGTCAGGCCCGACTCCGGCCGCCGCGAGCCGCTCCGCCGGCAGCAGCGTCAGGGCCAGCTCGGCGAGCTCGTCGGCTTCGACCGCCTCGATCTCGGCGATCACGCGCTCGAGCGTGAGCAGCTCGGTGTCGGTCACGAGCGACTTGCCGAGCCGGCTCATTCGGTTCGAGGTGGATTCGAGCGAGAGGACGATCCGTCCCTTGAGGTTCTCCTTCGCACGCTCGAGCTCCCCCTTGCGTAGCCGTCCGGCGGCGATCTCGGCGATCTGCTCGACGCAGATCTCGACGCACGCCGCCAGGTTCTCCTCGCGCGTGCCGACGTAGATGCCCACGAGGCCGGTGTCGGTGTACTGGGCGCCGAAGCTGTAGACGGCGTAGGCCATGCCGCGCTTCTCGCGAATCTCCTGGAACAGCCGCGACGAGGCGGATCCACCGAGGATCGAGTCGAGCAGCGAGGCGGCGAAGCGGCGGCGGTCCGAGCGCGAGATGCCGGTCGCGCCGAGGCAGAGGTGGTACTGCTCGGTGTCCTTGCGCTGAAAGCGGAGGCCGGGGCCGGGGAGTTGCGCGAGCGGCCGGCGGACGCGGGTGTTCGCGCGCGCCGGGGCGCCGGCGCGACGTTCGCTCCGCTGGAGGAGTGCCACCAACCGATCGTGCTCGAGGTTCCCGGCCGCGGCCAGGACGATGTTCCCGGGGGAGTACGCCGTGCGGTGGTAACCCGAGAGCGCGCGGCGGCTGACCGAGGAGATGACCTCGGCGGTGCCGATCACGGGCCGCCCGAGCGGGTGGTCGGCGAAGACGGCTTCGGAGAAGAGGTCGTGCACGAGTTCCTGGGGTGTGTCCTCGTACATGGCGATCTCTTCGAGCACCACCTCCCGTTCCTGGTCGACCTCGGCGAAGGAGGGCGCGAAGACCATGTCCGTCATCACCTCGAGGGCCGTCTCGACGTGGTGGTCCGGAACGCGTGCGTAGACCACGGTGTTCTCCCGCGAGGTCGCCGCGTTCAGCTCGGCGCCCATCGCGTCGAAGGTCTCCGCGATCTCCTGCGCCTCGAACCGCCTCGATCCCTTGAACAGCAGGTGCTCGATGAAGTGAGAAACGCCGGCGCGGTCGGAGCGTTCGTCGCGAGAGCCGACGTCGATCCAGAAGCCGAGCGACACGGAGCGCACGCTCGCGACCCGCTCCGAGATGATCCGCTCCCCGGAGTCGAGCTCGCTCAGGACTACTTTCTGCACGGCCGGATCGTAGGCGAACGAAAGGCCGAAGCCCTAGGCTCGAGCGACGAAGCGCAGCACGGTGCCGCTCCGCTTTGCGTCGTAGAGCGCCTCGTCAGCCAGGCGGAACAGCGTCTGAGGGTCGTTCGCGTCCTCCGGACACGCCGCGGAGCCGAAGGTCGCACTGAGGTCTGCCGCCCACGGCTCGCCGCCCGTGTCCAGCTGCTCGAGGAGAGTCTCGGCCCGCGCGACGACCTGTCGTGTGTCCTCCTCGCTCGCCTCGGCGAGCAGCACTGCGAACTCGTCGCCGCCGATACGAAAGGCGTCATCGGGCTTCCGCAGCGATTCGACGAGCACGTTCGCGAACGCGACGAGCGCGTCGTCGCCGCTGGCATGACCGAAGCGGTCGTTGAGCTGCTTGAAGCTGTCGAGATCCGCGACTACGAGGCCGAAGGACCGGTTGTACCGGACGGCCCGTGCCACCTCGCCCTCGAGGCGGGTGACGAAGGCGCGCCGGTTGAGGAGGCGCGTGAGCGGGTCGTGGTCGGCGAGGAACCTCAGCTCGCCGAGGTGCCTGCCGGAAACCAGGGCGGCGGCAGCGTCGTTCGCGAAGATCCGCAGCGCCTGCAGACGGTCGGCCGACGGCACGAGCCGGTCGGACGGATTGTCGACCCAGATGATCCCGAGCAGCCCGCCGAGGCCATCTTGCAGGGGGACGACCAGCCAGTGCCGGTTCCACGCCCATGGCCCGCGGCCGTTGAGCTGCGACGGGTAGACGTCTACCGCGCTCGTGAGTCGCGCTCGCGCCTGGTCGTGAGTGAGGAGATAGCAGCCCTCCCGCAGGAACATCTCGTCGAGCAGCGGCTCGAGCTGTGCGACGGAGATGGGCTCGCGCTGCTGCATCTCGTCGAGCTTCCAGCCCGCGGCTGCCTGCGGGACGACGGCGCCGGTCTCAGGGTCGACAAGAGCCGCGCAGACGTTGCGAAAGTCGAGGGCATCGCGGATGCCTGTACACACGCGGCGCAGGACCTCGGAGTTCGACGGCTCGCCCGAGATTCGCGACGACACGGCGAGCAACTCTTCGAGCGCGCGCTGATGTCGTGCGGACTGTGCCGCCTCGCGCGCCGCTTCGACGGCGAGCGCCGCATGGTCGACGAGCGAGACGAGTACCTCGAGATCGTCGTCCGTGGGCCGGAGGCCGGTGACGGGCTCGTCGACCGAGATGATCCCGAGCAGGAGGCCGCGCTGGTCGCGCATCGGGACGAAGAGCGCATCCTCGGGGTCCCAGGCGTCGGGGTGCACCGCGCGGCTGCCTTTTGGTACGTAGCTCGGCCCGAGCGAGTCCCAGTCGACCGCACCGGCCGGTACGACGTAGGCGCCGTGCCGCTCGAAGCGCTCGGAGAGCAGGACTGTCCAGTCGTCACCGGGCCGTGTGTTGCCGAGCAGCACGTCCTTCGCGTCCTCGTTTCCGTGCACGGTCGTCACCTCGAAGTCGTCCCACTGAGGGCGATAGAGGTTGACGGCGACGGTGCGATAGCCGAGCGACTCGCCGATGGTGCGGGCGACTGCGTCGAGCAGCGCAGGAAGATCCTCACGCGCCCGCAAGAGACGGGTCACCTCGACGAGGCCCCGCAGCGGTGAGATGGTGGGAAGGCTCACGTGTTGGTCACCTGAAGCATCGGCACGCGCCGACCGCGTGATGAGCCGTTTTGGGGCGAATGCTGACCCGAACGGGTGATTTGAACGCCGGAGGGCGGGACGGCGCATGCCGCCCGCCCTCCGGTGTTCAACTACTCGCCGTCGTCGCGCCGAGGGCCACGACTGCGGCCGCCGCCACGGCCGCCGCGGCGGTCACCGCGCGGCCGATCCTCCTCCGGAGGCCTCGGCGGCGCGTCCTTCGCCCGCTCGATCAGCTCCTCCGGCTGGACGAGGTTCCCGTTCTCGTGCTTCGCGACGAGTTTCAGCCCGATCCGGCCGCGGGCCTTGTCGACCTCCTG
>Ga0207646_10001541_pt1 | contig 28217 bp, 30 predicted proteins | sample KBSK5502metaG_FD_184343 | JGI IMG/M metagenome (GOLD analysis project Ga0207646, IMG submission 184343) | Corn, switchgrass and miscanthus rhizosphere microbial communities from Kellogg Biological Station, Michigan, USA - KBS K5-50-2 metaG... | ecosystem: Host-associated > Plants > Roots >...
GGCCGTCGAGCACGTGAATACCGAGCTCTGCGAGGCGATCATCGGACTGGACGCGTCGGAGCAGGCGTTCATCGACCGGACGATGATCGAGCTCGACGGGACCGAAAACAAGGGTCGTCTCGGCGCAAACGCGATCCTCGCCGTGTCCTGCGCGGTTGCCAAGGCGGCCGCGGAGGAGTCGACGCTGCCGCTGTACCGTTATCTCGGCGGCGCGGGCGACATGGCATTGCCCGTGCCGCTGATGAACGTGATCAACGGCGGCGCGCATGCGAATAACAGCATCGACATGCAGGAGTTCATGCTGGTGCCGGTCGGCGCGCCGACGTTTCGCGAGGCGCTGCGCTACGGGGTGGAAGTCTTCCAGACGCTGAAGAAGCTGATCGACGCCAAAGGCATGGCGACGACCGTCGGCGACGAGGGCGGCTTCGCGCCCAATCTGGCATCGAACGAAGCCGCGCTGCAGCTCCTACTCGAGGCGATCGACAAGGCCGGCTACACCGCGGGCACGGACATCGCGCTCGCGCTCGACTGCGCTGCGTCGGAATACTACAAGGACGGCATGTACGAGCTCGACGGCGAAGGCGCCAAGCTCACGCGCTCGCAGATGGTCGACTATCTGGCGACATGGGTAGACAAGTATCCGATCATCTCCATCGAGGACGGCATGTCCGAGCACGATTGGGACGGTTGGAAGCTCCTGACCGACCGGCTCGGCAAGAAGGTGCAGCTCGTGGGTGACGACATCTTCGTGACCAGCACCAAGATTCTGAAACAAGGCATCGCCAAAGGCATCGCCAACTCGATCCTGATCAAGATCAATCAGATCGGCACGCTGACCGAGACCTTCGCGGCGATCGGCATGGCGACCCGCGCCGGCTACACGACGATCATTTCGCACCGTTCCGGCGAGACCGAGGACAGCTTGATCGCCGACATCGCGGTCGGCGCCAACGCAGGACAGATCAAGACCGGATCGCTGTCACGCTCGGACCGCATCGCCAAGTACAACCAGCTCCTGCGCATCGAGGAAGATCTGGGCGATGTGGCGAGCTATCCCGGCCGCGACGCGTTTTATCAATTGAAGTAAGCCAAGGGACCTAGGTGCGCATCCTCGCGATCGCCTTCGCGCTGCTGATCCTGGCCCTGCAATATCCGATGTGGCTCGGCAAGGGCGGTTGGCTGCAGGTGCGCGAGCTCGATCGCCAGGTGGAGGCGCAACGGCAGGCCAACGCCGAGCTCAAGGCGCGCAACGCTGCGCTCGACGCCGACGTTCGCGATCTGAAGCAGGGATACGAGGCGATCGAGGAGCGCGCCCGTTCCGAGCTGGGCATGATCCGCCAGGATGAAGTGTTCTTCCAGCTTCCCGCGGACACGCCGGGTGCGGACGCGACGAAGACTCCGGCCGCCCAGCGCGTACGCTAGGGTTGGCTCATGCCGCGCATTACTTCGCGCGACAACCCGCGCCTGAAGGAGGCTGTGCGCCTGATCGCCTCGTCGCGCGAACGGCGCAAGGCCGGACGCTGCGTGCTCGAAGGCGAGCATGTCGTCGCAGCCTATTGTCGACGCCATGGTGCGGCGGAAACATTGCTTATTGCCGAAACCGCGCTCGGCCGTCCCACGATCCGGGCATTGCAAGCAACCGTTCCGGCGACACAAACGCTGATCGTCACTCCGTCCGCATGGGCCGAATATTCGCAATTGCCCGCCGCGGTCGGCGCATTGGCGGTCGTGGCGACGCCCGCGCCGCGCTTCGAGCGCGCGGCGGACTTCTGTCTGCTGCTGGAAGACGTACAGGACCCGGGCAACGTCGGCTCGATACTGCGCAGCGCCGCCGCCGCCGGCGTCGCGCAGGTGTTTCTATCGGCGCAATGCGCCTTCGCCTGGTCTCCCAAAGTGCTGCGGGCGGCGCAAGGTGCGCACTTCCATCTCGAGATCTACGAGGATATCGACCTTCCGGGATGGGCGAAGAGCTACGAGGGCAGGGTTGCTGCCGCCGTCGCAGCCGGCGGCAAAGCGCTCTATGCCGCCGATCTGACGGGTCCGCTGGCGTTGGCGATAGGCAACGAAGGCGCGGGACTCTCCACCACCTTGCGTGCGGCGGCGAGCTTCGAAGTGACGATTCCGATGCCCGGCGACTTCGAGTCGCTCAATGCGGCCGCAGCGGCAGCGGTCTGCCTGTTCGAGTGTGTCCGTCAGCGAATGGAGGCGCGGTGACGCCGGACTGCCATCGGAAACCGTTCTTAGTGTGACAGGAATACACCGGAGAAGCTCGCGTCTTCCCGACAGCCGCCGCCGACCGAGGGCACCGCGAACCGGCCTTCGATGCCTTGCGCCGTCGCCTTGATCTCGGACATGCCTGCCGTCGTATTCAGTCCGTCCGAACACGCATAGCTCGCGCTGGGAATCGTGTACAACTGACCGTACTGAGTAAGCGTGCCGGACAGCGTGCAGCTCAAGCCGCTCGTATAGGCAAACTGGAAACTCGCCGTGCCGTTGTCAAAGTGCGTCACCTGTACGTCAAAATTATCCTTGTACGAACCGTTGCTGCCGCTGTTGCTGCAGCCCGAATATGCACCTGCCTGGCCGCCGGTGTAACTGCCGCCGAGGAGGATCGTCTTGAGCGTCTGGCGCTGGATCGTCTTGGTCACCGTCGGTCCGCTGGCCAAACTGTAAATGAGCGTTCCCTGGTAGGCGCTGGAGGGAAAGAACGAAGCCGTGCCGGCGAGAGTTGCCGCGTAGCTCGCCGGATTCCAAGGCCCGCCGAAGTACGGGCCGACAGTCGAGTACAGACTGCCCGCGAAGTTGCCGTTGCTGTCGCGATAGATGATCGCGACGTACCAGGTCGGCTGATTGTTCGGCCCGTAGATGAAGAATGTCACGAAGATGACGTCCTCGGCCTGAATCAGATTGACGCCCCAGCCGGATTCGCTGAGCAGATACCAGATATCCGTATAGTCCGTTGCGGCTGCCGGCAGCGGCACGGCAAGAAGCGCAAGCGACAACACAGCCGCTAAGAATCGATTCAACATGATCATCACTCCAGGTCCGGGGATTCCAGGTTCCTTAGTCTAGCGCGCCGATCCACGTGGACTGTAAGCAATCGTAACGCCGCGGCGATGGCATCGCGCTCCGGCAGCCCCGATTGCGCGCCGACGGCAGTACACGCGAGCGAGCCCGCGACGACCGCGGCGCGCAGCGCATCCTGAAGCGAGGCGCGCGCATCGATTGCGGCGGCGAGAGCGCCGACGAAGGCATCTCCGGCTCCGGTCGTGTCGACGGCCTCGACGTCCGGCGCGCGTATGCGGATCGTGTCGGTGCCGGACGCCGCCAATGCTCCCTCCTTGCCGAGAGTGACAACGACAACGAAGTTCGGGGCAGCCACCGCGATCGCCGCCGCCGCAAACGCCTGCGCCGTCGCCGGCCATCCGTGTTGAGTCGCGAGCGCAGCGGCCTCGGTGTCATTGACGACAAAGACATCGACCAGCCGCAGAAGTTCGATCGACAGCGGTCGCGCCGGCGCCGCATTGAGAATAATCTGTGCGCCGGCCCGATGCGCGCGGGCGATCAGCACGGCATTGGCGTGGGCGGGTACCTCGTGTTGCAGGACCACGACCGTTCCGGGACCCAGGACGCTGTCCGGTACTGCATCCGGGTCGGCGAGCGCGTTTGCGCCGGGGGCGACTGCGATGCAGTTCTCACCGTGGGCGTCGACCAGAATCGTCGCGGAGCCCGTCGACGCTGCGGCGCGCTTGACGCCATCGAGGTCGACGCCGCCCGCCGCCAGCAGTGCAAGCGCGGCGTCGGCGAAGGCATCGGTTCCGACCGCGCCGTACAGCCGGACCGCAGCGCCCGCGCGCGCGGCGGCGAGCGCCTGATTGGCGCCCTTGCCGCCGGGGTAGGTCGCAAACGATTCGGCGCCGATGGTTTCCCCAGGCGCGGGAAAGCGGGCAACGCGGGTGACGAGATCGAGGTTGATCGAGCCGAAGACGATGACCATGCGCGTCAGCCGCGCGCCGCCGGATACGCGTTGATGACTCCCTTGACCAGGAGAATGTTGCCGTACGGCCGGAGCTCTCCGGTGCGCACGACGGCGAACGCCGAACGGGCCCGCTCGTAGAACGCGCCGCGCTCGAGATGACCGATCTCCGCCTCGGCGAGGTCATGCTGCGTGAATACCGCCGCGAACTCGCGCACAGGCTCGGGCAGCGCCTCGGCATCGCCGGCCACCGCCATGGTCAGCGCCGCGGGTCTGACGAAGGTGTCGAGCGGAAACACGGTCAGCACGGCGTCGAGCATTGCCGGCGCGGTTGCGCCGGCGGCGTGAAGCACTCTCCTGCCGACGCTCGCCGCCGGAAAGTTCGCGTCGGCGATCACCAGCTCATCGCCGTGGCCCATCGCAGCGAGCGCGTGCAGCAGGTCGGCGTGCAGCAGCGGATGGATTCCTTTGAGCATCTCGTATCGATTCGCAGTTGGGCTAGGAGCCTGTCGGGCTTACTGTCGCGTATGCGACGCCTTCGTCCCTGCGGGTTGCGGCCAAACGGCGCGCCTGCGGCGTTGCTCGGCTTGCGAATAGGCCGAGCTATTCGCTGCGCCGAGCGCCTTGCATTCATCGCCGTTTGGCCAGCAACGCATACGTGAGAGTAAGCCCGACAGGCTCCTAGGCTTTCACTCCGCCGTGCGTCAGCCCGACGACGATTTCCTTCTGGATGACAATCGTCAGCAGCAGGACCGGCACGGTGACGACCAGCGCAGCGGCGGCGAGCGGTCCCCATGCGAGCTGCTCGAAGGTGAGGACGTTGTAGACCGCTGCGGGCAGCGTCCGCGTCGCCCGGCCGGCCAGCACCGCGCCGAACACGAAATTGTTCCAGGAGAAAATGAAGGCGAGGATCGTGCCGACGACGATACCGGGACGCGCGAGCGGCAACGCGACGTAGCGGAAGCTCGTCCATACGCTGCCGCCGTCGATCTGGCACGCCTCCTCGAGCTCCTTGGGCAGCGTTTCGAAGTGCCCTGCCATGATATAGACGACGATGGGAACCGTGATGACGAGATGGGTGATGACAAGTGCCGTAAGCGTGTTGTTGAGGCCGAGGAGCTGGAACACCGTGAACAACGGGATCAGGTACGACAGCGCCGGCGTCATCCGCGCGATCAGGATCAGCACCGTCAGCTTGTGCGCCTGCGCCCGCGCGATACCGTACCCCGCAGGAATGCCGACCATCAGTGCGATCAAAGTCGCCAGACCCGAGACGACGACGCTGTTCCAGAAATAGAGGCCCATCGAGTTCTCGGCGAATACCTGCACGAAGTTGCGCAGCGTCGGCGGATCGGGAACGAACACGGGCGGGTAGGCGAGGTTGTCGATCTCGTTCTTGAGCGACAGCGACAGCATCCAGAAGAACACGAGGATCGCCGGGGACACGATCACGACGACCGAGAGCCCGAACGCGATCTTGCGCAGCCTTCGACGCATGCGCGCGTAGCCGACGCGCGGCGCCGTCGGAAGGGCGACGCTGGCCATCAGGTCCACCTCGCCCTCTGCCGCACATACAGCAGGAGTAGCGCGAGTGCGAGGATGATGACGAAGAATACGACGACGACGGCCGACGCGTTGCCGACGTTGTAAAAGGCGAAAGCCTGCAGGTACAGGTAAAGGTTGATCGTCTCGGACGCCGTGCCCGGACCGCCCTGGCTGATGACGTAGATGGTGTCGAAGGCCTTCAGCGCATCGATCGTGCGGATCACCGCGGCGACGACCAGGAACGGCGCGATCAGCGGCAGCGTGATGTAGCGAAGGAGCTGCCACTCGGACGCGCCGTCGAGCCGCGCCGATTCGTACGGCTCCGTCGGCAGCGCCGCCAGGCCGCCGAGAACGATCAGCATTACCAGCGGCGTCCAGTGCCAGATCTCGACCAGCACGAGGCTCGGGATCACCCACGTCGGCGAATAAACCCACAGCGACGGCGGCAAACCGACGACAGACAACAGGTAATTGAGCACGCCCTGCTGCGGATGGAACATCATCGTCCACACCAGAGCCACGGCGACCGGCGTGGCCATCATCGGCATCGTGAATACGCTGCGCAGCACGCCACGAAACGGGAACTCGCGGTGGAAGATCAATGCGGCGACGAGCCCCAGAAACAGCGGCACGACGACCGCGAGGGCGGTGAAATAGAACGTGTGCACGATCGATTCGAGGAAGCGCTGGTTGGTCGCGAGACCGGTGTAGTTGTCGAAGCCGACGAAATGCGCGACCGTGCCGATCTTCCAGTCGAAGGCGCTCATCCAGACCGTGAACAGCCACGGAAAGATGATCACCGCGCCGACGACGACCAACGCCGGCACGACGAACAGGTAGTAGCTGCGGTGCCGTCGGGCGAGAAAGCCCGGGCGCGCCGCGGCGGACACGGTCGTGGGGCGGCGTAGGTGCGAATTCATTCGCACGCGACCCGACATGAGACGAAGCGGCCGAATGAATTCGGCTCTACGCCTTTTCGCTCTTGTCGAGGACCGGCTGGAACTCCGCGGTCGCGCGCTTGAGCTCCGTTGCCGGATCCGCGCCGTTGATCATGTTGGTGAGCGCCACGCCAAACACGTCGCGGAACTCGGTCACCGGCGAGATGATCGGCAGCCCTGGTTGCGCGATGCTGGCCGACTTCAGCATGCATTCGACCCATTCCTTGGGCGCCTTGAAATCGCTCGACTGCTGCGCGGCGGTATAGGCGGAGTTGCGCACTGGAGCGCCCGCGGCCGCCTGCAGCATGCGCGTCTGATTGGTCTTGTTCGACGCCCATTGGATATAGAACCACGCTGGTCCCTTCTTCTTGCTGAACGGCGATATACCCTCGCCGTCGGCAAAGAGCGCCGACACCTGCTGCTTGGGCCCGGCGGGCACGACGCCGTACCCGACCTTGCCGACGATGCGCGACTTGGTCGGATCCTCGAGCGGTTGCGCGAAGCCGATGCCGTCGAGCCACATCGCGGCCTTGCCCTGCAGAAAGAGGCTCTGCGATTCATTCCAGTTATAGCCGGCCACCCCTTGCGGTCCGTACTTGGCCAGCAAGGTCTGGTACATCTTTGCACTTTCGATCGCTTCCGGCGTGTCGGTGAGAAGCTTGCCCTTGGCGTCGACGAAGCCGCCGCCGTAGCCGAGGAGGAAGCTGGTCCACACCGGGACATTGGCATTCTTGAGACCACGGCCGACGAAGCCGGAGATACCCTTGCCGGGATCGTTGAGCTTGGCTGCCACGTCGATCATCTCCGCGAAGGTCTTCGGATACGCGACGCCCTTGGCGGCGAAGATTTCCTTGTTCCAATAGACGACCCAGGGATCGAGGTTCAACGGCAGGCTCATGACCCGCCCGTCGGATTCGACCGCGTATTGCAGGCCGCCCTTGGCGAAGTCGGCGAAGTCGAGATCGGGCGCCGCCATCGACTTATCATTGATGAATGGCCGCAGATCGGTGAGCCAGTTGTTCTTCGCGAACTGGCGCTTCTGCACGTGATACGACAACGCGATCACGTCGAAGCTGGGGTTGCCGGAATTGAATTCGATGACCGCTTTCTGGCGCTGCTGCTGCTCGGGAACCATTTCGGAGCCGACCTGGATGCCGCTCATGTCCTCGAATTCCTTGTGATACTTGGAGAGCAGGTCGCCGCGCGGGCTCTTGACGAGCAGAATCTCGATCTTCTCTCCCTTGAAGCGCTTCCAGTCGAAGGCCGCCTGCGCTTGAGCGGTGAGCAGTCCGGCGCCGGGCAGCGCGCCGAGCGCGGCGGCGCCCGCTCCCGCTTGCAGGAAACGGCGGCGCGATGCGTCGAGTCGATCATCGTGGGTGCGGTCGGTCATGGCGTTCCTCCTCGGTAGTCTTTAGCGGGTCTTCGCGTCGCGCGAGCCGCGGCGCGAGAATGTTTTCAGGTCAAAATCATACTCGTCCGGGCGCGCCTCAGTTGGGTTCCTCAGTGGATCGCGTCCTGTTCCTTGAATATAGCGATCAGCTTCTCCGCGGTGCAGTCCGGAGCGCGCGCAACCGCGAGAATGCGCGCCTCGCGCTGCGCGACTTTTTCCGCCGCGGCCGGCAGCTCGCGGATCGCGGCCACCGGGATCACCACCGCGCCATGACGGTCGGCGTGCACGATGTCGCCGGAGCGCACGCGCATGCCGAGCACTTCGATCTCGCCGCCGAAGTCGACGATGCCGACGTAAGCATGCGAAGGTCCGACCATCGCCGCGAGAAACTGGAAGCCAGGGGCCCAGGCGTCGATGTCGCGCACCGAGCCGTCGGTGATCACACCGAGCGCACCCAGGCCGTGATGAATCGCCGACTGGACTTCGCCCCAGAACGCGCCGTACCCGGCGTCGGGCCCGTCGAGATCCTCGATCAGCACCAGCGACGGTTTTGGGCCATCGTCGATGTAGCGATAATAGTCATGCCGCAGCTTGCGCGCCTCGGCCGCGGCCAGCGGAGACGGCGATTTGGCGCGGATCCGCGCCGTTCGAGCGTATCCCACCACCGGCTTGAGGGCGGGAAATCCGCACAACGCCGGCCGCGTGGTGTAGCCGCGCCCACGGGAGTCGGGCAGCACGACTTCCAGCGCATTGCAGATCGTGGGCGTATCGAAGGCGGCCAGCGTGGCGAGCTCGGCGGATGTCGGCTGTGGCGAGGTCATGGATGCGTTCCCGATCAGTTGAGGGCCGCCGCATCGCTCTCGGCGATGCCGGATGCCGCGGCGGCCGCGAGCCACGCCTCGCGCGCGGGCGATTCCAGCGGCACTAGGGGAGGGCGCAGCGCATTCCACGCGGAATCGCCGGTCAGCTCCGCCTGCAGCGCCTTGAACGCCGCGAACAGCGGAAAGGGTTCCAGCGCCGCGATGAAGCGCTCGACCCGCGCCAGGTCCTCGCGGTGGCCGGGAGTTAGCGCGCGATCGAACAGGCGGCGGATGAGGCGCGGGTAGAGATTGGCGATGCCGCAGATCGTACCCACAGCGCCGGCGGCACGCGCAGCGGGCAGATGCGGTTCGAAGCCGACGAAGATCGCGAGATTCGGGAACGATGCGAGCAGCCGCAGCGAGTGCTCGAGGTTGCATTCGCTGTCCTTGATGCCCGCCAACACGGTTGGATAAGCCTTTGCGATCCGCGCCACGACTGCATCGCTGATCGGTACTCCGGTGGCTTGCGGGATGTGATAGAGGAACAGCCGCAGGCGTGCGTCGGCCACGGTATCGATGATGCGGGCGTAGCTCGCATACACGCCGTCGTCGCTGACGCCCTTGAAGAAGAACGGTGGCAGCACCAGTGCCCCCGCGCAGCCGCATGCCACCGCGTGCCGCGTCAGCTCGATGGTCTCCGGCAGCGCCGCGCAGGCGGTTCCGACGATAATGCGCGCCGGGTCGACGCCCGCATCGAGCAGCGCTTCGAGGCCGGCGAGGCGCTCGGCGACGGAGAACGACTGGCCTTCGCCGGTCGTTCCGAAAAGCGCAATGCCATCGACGCCGGCGGCGAACAGCCGCTGTGTGTGCGCGGCCAGGCGAGCATGATCGGGACGTCCGTCCGCTTCGAGCGGCGTCAGCGTTGCGCACCACACGCCGCCTGGCTGCGAGCGTTCGGTCACGGCAGCAACGGCTTGCCGGCCGTCCGGAAAATCTTGCGCGCCGCGGTTGACATGTGTCGGGCTCCTCTTGCGTTGCTCGCCGTGCCATCGGCAGCGACAGCGGATACTATATCGCCAATGCACGTACGGGGCGACCCGACCCCGATCGAAGATGCCCGACGGGAACATGACCAACAAGGAGGAAGCATGATCTCTCGACGCAGGTTCACCGCGGCAGCAGCCGCGACGATTGCCGCGGGTCCGTTCATCCGCCGCGCCGGCGCGCAGACCAAGACCATCGTCCGCTACGGCGACGTCTTGCCGGCAAACTATCCGAGCGTCGTGGCGCTGGAAGCCGCCGGCAGGGAAATCGCGGCCAAGACCGGCGGGCGGCTGGAAATGCAAGTCTTCCCGGCGTCGCAGCTCGGCACGCAGCGCGACATGATCGAAGCGCTGGGCTCGAATGCCCTGCAGCTCTACACCGACGGAGCCGCAACGTTCGGCTCTTGGGTCCCGGCGATCTCCGTGCTGGAGGCGCCGTACGTCTGGCGCGACGCCGCGCACATGGCCAAGGGCATGGCGAGCGCGGACGGGCGCAACCTGAGCGACGCATTGGTCAAGACGCGCGGCATGCGCATCCTCGACACGATCTACTATGGCACGCGGCAGCTCACCACGGCGAGCAAGCCGGTCAAGGAACCGAAGGACATGGTGGGTTTCAAGCTGCGCGTGCCGCCGGTCGACGTGTTCAACGCGATGGCCGAAGCCTGGGGTGCGCGGCCGACGCCGATCAACTTCGGCGAGCTCTATCTCGCGCTCAAGCAGGAGCTGGTCGACGGCCAGGAGAATCCGCTGCCGACAATCCAGTCGGCGAAGATTTTCGAAGTGCAGAAGTTCCTGGTGCTGACCGCGCACATCATCACGCCGCGCTTCGTGGTCGTCAACGAGCAATTCTGGCGCGGACTTTCCGACGCCGACCGGACGGTGATGCAGACCGCGCTCGCCAAAGCCGTCGCGACCGCGAACGCCGAGATCATCAAGCAGGAGGGCGAGCTGGTCGACACCTTCGCGAAGGGCGGGATGACCGTGATCAAGCCGGATGTCGCCGCGTTTCGCGACGCGGTGATCAAGGCGGTGCCGCCGAAGTTCGAATCGCGCTGGGGCAAGGGCACGTTCGAGCGCCTGCAGTCGCTGGCCTGACAGATCTGGACTCAAGTCCGTTCGTGGTGGCGAACGGGTAACTGACGTGGCCGGATTCGCCCGCATGGCCGAGAAGGCGCTCGACACGCTCACGGTCGTGCTCTTTTCGGTCATGTTCGCCACGATCATCGTCCAGATCGTGCTGCGCTACGTGTTCAACGCGCCGCTGGTGTGGACCGATGAAGCTGCCTCCTACCTCTTCGTGTGGGTCGCGTTCCTGGGCTGGGCGATGGCGACGCGCAAGCGCGTCCACATCGGCATCAGCGTCATCATCGACAAGCTGCCGCCACGCTGGCGGCGCGCCTTGCACGCGTTCTGGTGCGTGGGGACGCTGGCTTTCGCGCTGATCCTGCTCTTCGTCGGAGCGCTGATCACGCGCAACAATGTCGATGTGCGCATGGTGTCGATCGACTTTGCGTTCTGGCCCGTCTACCTGGCGGTGCCGATTGCGGCGGTGTCCCTTATCGCCTACGCCGTGCGCGACCTCGTGCTGATCCTGCGCAAGGGCGACATCAAGGTCACGGAGGCGCAGCTGTGACTGCGACGATGACGACGATCCTCTGCGTCTGGGCGGCGTGCCTGTTCCTGGGGCCGCCGATCTGGCTCACGATGGCGCTCGCGGCCACAGCGTTCATCTTTCTGCAGCACATCGATCCGATCATCATCGTCCAGCAGGAGGTGTCGGCGGCCAATTCCTTCACGTTCGTCGCCGCGCCGCTGTTCATCCTGATGGGACATGTGATGAACAACGCCGGCGTCACCCAGCGCATCTTCGGCTTCGCCACCACGATCGTGGGCTGGCTGCGCGGCGGGCTCTGCCACGCCAACGTCATCGCGTCGATGATCTTCGCGGGCATGTCGGGGTCCGCCGTGGCCGAAGCGGGGGGCCTCGGCGTCGTCGAGATCCGCGCGATGCGCGACGCGAAGTACCCGATCGGCATGGCGGCGGGTCTAACCGCAGCCGCGGCGACGATCGGTCCGATCATCCCGCCGTCATTGCCGATGGTCGTGTACGGAGCGGCGGCGGAAGTTTCGGTCGGCAAGCTCTTCATCGCGGGGGTGATACCGGGCGTGCTGATGGGGCTCGCGTTGATGGTGCTTTGCTCGCTGATGGCGCGCCGCCTCGATCTGCCCAAGGGCAATTTCCCGACGCCCTCGGAGCTCTGGCGCAAGTTCCGCGAGGCGTTCTGGGCGCTGATGACGCCGGTCGTGCTGCTCGGCGGCATGCTCTCGGGCGTGTTCACGCCGACCGAGGCCGCGGCCGTGGCGACGCTCTACGCGCTGATCCTCGGTCTTTTCGTCTACCGCAGCTTCAGTCTCGCGCGGCTGCCGCGGCTCATCCTCGACACGGTCGAGACTACGGGTGTGGTCATGACGCTGGTCATGGTGGCGAAGCTCCTCGGCTGGTGCCTCGCCATTTCGCGCATTCCGCAGATCGCCGGGCAAGCCCTGACCGCCTGGAGCGCCAATCCGCTGGCCTATCTGCTGATCGTCAACATGCTGCTGCTCTTCGTCGGGTGCTTCATGGAAGGCATCGCCGCGATGCTGATCCTGATTCCGATCCTCGTTCCCGTCGCGATGAAGCTCGGCATCGATCCCATCCACTTCGGGCTGGTCTTCGTCCTGAATCTGATGATCGGCACCGTCACGCCTCCGGTGGGCGTCGTGCTCTACGTCGTATCGAACATCGCCAGGATTTCCTTCGAGCGGATGTCGCGGGCGATCGTGCCGTTTCTGATCCCGCTGCTGGTCGTGCTGGCGGCGATCACGCTCTGGCCGCCTCTGACGACGTGGTTGCCAAGCGTTCTCATCGGCAAGTGAGCCGGGTTGCGCGATGACGACTCGACAGCGGTGGCCACGGTTGGGAATTTTGCAGCGGCGCACATGGCGCTAAGCGCTGCGCTGCTTGCCCGCCTGCGCGCATCGCCGCTCGGTTTCGGCGGTGCGCCGCTGGGCAACCTGTTTCGTGCGGTCGCCGACGATGCTGCGGCTGCGCTCGTCGCTCACGCATATGACGCCGGTGTAGGCTATTTCGACACCGCGCCGCATTACGGTCACGGCCGCTCGGAACGGCGCATCGGCGACGCGCTGCGCGCAAGGCCGCGCGATGATTATCTGTTGTCGACCAAGGTCGGCCGGTTGCTCGAACCGCGCGCCGATGCGCCGCGCGACCAGCATGGCTATATCGACACGCTGCCTTTCGTGCAGCGCTACGACTACGGCGCGAAGGGCGTGCGCCGCTCGCTCGAAGACAGCCTGCAGCGGCTCGGCCTCGCCCGCGTCGACCTGGTCTACGTGCACGACATCGATCGCGAGACGCACGGCGATGCGCATGCGCAGCGTCTGGCCGACGCGCTCGAAGGCGGCCTGCCGGCGCTCGCAGCACTTAAGGCCGAGGGCAGGATCGGCGGTTACGGCCTCGGCGTCAACGACGTCGCGATCTGCCTGCACGTGCTTGGCCTCGCCGATCTCGACGTGATTCTCCTCGCCGGCCGCTACACGCTCGCCGATCAATCCGCGCTGCCCGAATTGCTGCCCGAGTGCGAACGGCGCGGCGTTGCGATCGTGCTCGGCGGTCCGTTCAATTCGGGCATCCTCGCCACGGGCACTCGGCCCGCTGACGGGTCGCTGCCGTACTTCAACTACGCACCGGCGTCGCCGAAAATCGTCGAGCGCGTTGCCGCGATCGAGCAAGCCTGCGCCGAATTCGGCGTCCCGCTGCCGGCGGCGGCGCTGCAGTTTCCAGCGGCGCATCCTGCTGTCGCGACGGTGATCCCCGGAGCGCGCAGCGTGGCCGAGTTCGACGCGAATCTGCGGCTGGCGCAAGTCGCGATCCCGCGCGAATTCTGGAGCGCGCTGCGCGAGCGTGAGCTGATCGATCCGCGCGCGCCGCTGCCGGGCGACCCCTCACCCGCGCTTCGCGCACCCTCTTCCCGCGTGCCGGGAGAGGGCCGGGGTGAGGGGTCTTAAACGATGAGCAATCGAGTCGACGCGCACCACCACGTCTGGCGCCTCGATCGCGGCGATTACGGGTGGCTGACGCCAAGCCTCGCGCCGCTTTACCGCGATTTCACTTTGAGCGATCTGCGGGCATTGCTCGCCGCCGCGAATATCGAAGCGACGGTGCTCGTGCAGGCGGCGCCGACGGTTGCCGAAACGCGCTTTCTGCTCGACGTAGCGCATGAAAGCGGCGGCCTCGTGCAAGGGGTCGTCGGCTGGGTCGACCTTGCTGCGGCAGACGCGATCGAGACATTGCGAACGCTTTCCAACGATGCGCTGTTGAAAAGCATCCGCCCGATGCTGCAGGACCTCGATGATCCGGACTGGATCGTTCGGCCCGAGGTGCAACCGGCGCTCGCGGCTTTGCCTCAGCTCAAGTTGCGCTTCGACGCGTTGGTGAAGCCGCGCGAGCTAAAGTCCTTGTTGCGCATGCTCGAGCGGCATCCCGAGCTCGCGGTCGTCATCGACCACTGCGCCAAGCCCGAAATCGAAGCGGATCGCTGGCAGCCTTGGGCCGACGATCTCGCCGCAATCGCCCGGCATAGCTGGGCGCATTGCAAGCTCTCGGGGCTCGTTAACGAGGCGGGGAAAGCATGGACGGTCGATCGCCTGCGCCGCTACAGCGATCACGTGCTCGAATGTTTCGGCGCCGAGCGCATCCTGTGGGGAAGCGACTGGCCGGTCGTTACGCTTGCGGCGACCTACGCAGAGTGGAACGCGGCAGCCGAAGCGCTTCTCGCAGGAATTTCAGCGCCCGACAAGGAGCGCATCTTCGGCGACAACGCCCGGCGCTTCTACGGGTTGGCACAGCGAGACAAGCGACAGGAATTCCGGTGACTGACGATGCGGCCTCCTCGTCGAGGTGAAGGAAGACGCCTTCGCCCAGACGCAGACGGTTCAAGCCGCATCCCGCCTACATTGCCGCCGCCCGGTTCGCGGCTTCGCGCCAGCCGACGAATCGCTCGGGCGGAATCGCGCGGAGACCAGCGACACGCTCGAGTGCGAGGCGAATATCTGCGGTGTTGCCCGACTTGAGAGCAGCGTCCACGAAAAACTGCTCGAGCACGTCCTGCTGGGCGTGGCTGCCGCCGAGTCGGTACATACCACCGAGGGCCGGACGCATCAGGGCGACGGCTTCGGCGTAGCGTCCGGCGGTGTAGGCGAGCTGCGCCTCGCCGATCGGCAGCGCGTAGCCACGCACGATGCGGGGGACGGTGCCGCGGCCATTGGCGAAGGCGCGCATGGCCTCAACCATGCGCTCTGCAGCGGCAATGCGGCCGGTGGCGGTCAGCGCCATCAGCCAATGCGGCAGCGTGAGGGCGGACACGCAGTCGCCGATGCGCGCCTCGGCCTTGTCGGCCAGTTCCTCCCAACGGTTGCCGACATCGACGCCGAGGCGCTGGAGGCGGAAAAGCATCGACGCCGCGTTCTGCACATCGATGTAGACGTCCGGTGCAGCGACCGTGAGCGGCGCGGCAAGGTTGCGGAAGCGCGTATCGTAGAGTTCGAGCACCGCGGCATTGTCGCCATACTCGAGCTTGAACAGGGCAAGGTGCCACCAGAGATGGTGCTGCAGGTTGTGGCTGCCCTCCCAGTTCGGCGCAAGCGTGGTGAGCCACTCGATGCCTTCGCTGCGGCGGCCCTGCATCTCCATCACATGGGCGACGGCGTGCGCGGCCCAGAGATCGCCGGGGTCGAGCTCGATGGCGCGGCGCCCGGATGGCTCGGCGGCGCGATAGTTCCCGGTCTCCTCATGGGCGAAGGAATGGCAGGCGAGTATCGATGCATAGCCGGAGATATCCTCCGACCAGGCCGGGATCACGCGCTCGACGGAGCTCACCATGTCCTGCGGGCGGCCGAGCCAGAAATTCGCGAAATGGGCGAGACGGAAGGCGACCACATCGAGCGGATGGCTGCGCAAGATCGATTCCCACAAGGCGATGGTGCGATCGAGCTCGCCTTCTGCCCAGGCGGTCAGGGCAGCGATGTGGCTGCGCTCGCGCGGGGTGGCGCCGGCGGCAAGCGATTGCGCGGTGCGAGCCGCTTGGACAGCGGTCGGAACGGTGGCCTGCTTATAGGCCATCATGGCGAAATAGCCCTGCATGCAATGAGCAAGCGCGAAGTCCGGATCGGCTTCCAGCAGCGCGGTGAGGCGGGCAGGCGTATCGGCTCGCTGGGTGAGATAGCCGGTGATGAGATAGTCGTAGGCGGCGGCCGCCTTGGCGCTGGCGGTCGAAAGGAGAAGGCCGCGAGCATCGAGATGCATGGCATTGCTCCTGGCCGACACGGTGTATTTTGCGACGGGACTAGAAAATGTGCCGCTGCAACCCGGCCTTGTGCAGAATCGTCGTCGCGATCTCCTCGATCGAACGGGCGGTCGTGTCGATGGTCGAGATGCGCTCGCGCTGCATGAGCTGCTCGGCTGCGCGCACTTCGTAGCGGCAATTCTCGAGCGCGGCGTATTTGCTGTCAGGCCGCCGCGCCTGCCGGATCTGCTGCAGCCGCTCGGGATCGATCGTCAGGCCGAACAGCTGGTTGCGAAAGGGCAGGATCGACGCCGGCAGCTTGTGGTCGATGAAATCGTCCGGCGTCAGCGGAAAATTGGCCGCGAGAACGCCGAATTGCAGCGCGAGGTACAGCGTGGTCGGCGTCTTGCCGCAGCGCGAGACGCCGACGAGGATCACCTGCGCCTTGCCGAGATCACGCGTCGCGGCGCCGTCGTCGTGCGCCTGCGCGAAGTTGATCGCCTCCATGCGCGCAAAATAATTGTGGACGTTGGCGATGCCATGCGAGCGGCCCGCCGCGTGCGACGACTTCGCGGCAAGCTCCGCCTCCAGCGGGGCGATGAAGACCTGGAACAGATCCAGGAACAGCGCGTTGGCTTTGCCAAGCTGTACGCTCATCGCCTCGTCGACGATCGAGCTGAATACCAGCGGCCGCTTGCGGTCCGCCGTTCCCGTCGCATCGATCACGCTCACGACTTCCGCGATTTTCTCCGGCGTGTCGACGAAAGGAATGGTGCGGCGCTGGAAATCGAAGGCTTCGAACTGCGACAGCAGGCTGTTGCCGAGCATTTCGGCGGTGATGCCCGTGCGATCGGAAACAAAAAAGACGGTGCGCCGATTCGGCGCGTGTTCACCGTCTGTATCGCCGGTGGTCACCAGTCCTTCCAGACCGGGGTCAGGCCCAGGGGCAGCGGCGGCATGTTGCCCAGGTCGACGTAACTCTCTCCAGGGCCGTGGAAATCGGAGCCCGACGAGGCGAGAAAGCCGAAATTCCGGGCGTGGCGCGCGAAATCGGCGGTCTGCGCGGCGCTGTGGCTCGGCGAGACCACCTCGATGCCGTCGCCGCCGGCGTCGCAAAACTCGCCGAGGAGCTCGCGCAAGCTTGTTGCGCTCAGCTTGTAGCGTCCGGGATGCGCGAGCACGGCTCGACCGCCCGCGGCGTGGATCCAGCCGATCGCGTCGGGCAGGTTTGCCCACGCATGCTCGACATGGCCCGGTTTGCCCGGGACGAGGTAGCGCTTGAACACGTCCTTCGTCTCGCGTACGAGTCCGGCCTCGACCAGGAAGCGCGCAAAGTGGGTGCGACTGATCAGACCTTCGCTGGTGACGTACCTGAGCGCGCCTTCGTATGCGCCCGGGATTCCGGCGGCGGCCAGCGCATCGCCGATGCGGCGGGCACGTCCCGAGCGGCCCTCGCGGATGGCTGCCAGGCCGTCGCGCAGCGCCGGGCATTCCGGGTCGATCCGCAACGCAAGGACGTGCAAGGTGACGCCGCGCCAGCTGACCGACAGCTCGGCGCCGTCGATGAGCCGAAGGCCAGCTTCGCCAGCGGCGGCGCGCGCCGCGGCAAGCCCGCTTACCTCGTCGTGGTCGGTGAGCGCGAGCACGTCGACGCCGCGTTGCGCGGCGCGCTGCACCAGCTCTCTCGGCGTGAGCAGACCGTCGGAGTGCGTGGAGTGACTGTGGAGGTCGTAGCAGAGCATGGACACGCGCTATTGCCGCCTTGGCTGAACCGAGGCGCCCCTGCGGCGGACGCGCAAAGGCGCCATTCTAGCAAACCGACGCTCCTCGCTTTGTGCACTGCACGTTCCAGTGCCGGCTCGGCTTTTGGTACTGGACAGTCGCCGCCCGCAGGCCCACACTTGCGCGGATCGCCGGTTTGGTCAACAATTATGCCAATGGTATTCATCCGGGACGGGCGAGGTCGCGCGTCCAGCTTCGTGCTTGCCAGAGCACAACGCATGACGAACCTGAGCGCACCTTGAAACTTTTTGACCGCGTCCTCAATCCGCGCGAAATCCGGCGCCGGCTCGGGCTGAACCAGGAGCAGTTCTGGACGCAGATCGGCGTCACCCAGAGCGGCGGTTCGCGCTACGAAAGCGGACGCGATATGCCCAAGCCGGTGCGCGAGCTCCTTCGGCTGGTGCACGTCGAGCAGGTCGATTTGTCTCAGGTGAGGCGCGTCGACTTCGAAATCATCAACTACCTCAAAGAATCGCATCCCGATCTCTATCGGAATCTCCGCCGCGCGGCGCGCAGCAAGCAGAAGCACAACGAGCGTAACCCGCTAACCGCTGCAGGTAATACCGCGACCAATCGCCAGGCGGAAACGGTCGACGATCGCGACTGACCTCTCCCGCTGGCCGTGGTTTTCGTAGGTGCGAATTTATTCGCGCTGGGGCCGCCCGGCGCGGCCGAATGAATTCGGCCCTACGAACCACGCGCTGCTAGAATTCGCCGCGGCAAATCGAAATCGATGCAGAACCGGCGGCGACTCGCCGTAACGCTACAGCACGCGGGGAATGCCATGGCTGAGCAGGAACGAGTGGTCTGGTTCGACCACTTGCGGATCTCCGACGTCGATCGCGTCGGAGGAAAAAACGCTTCGCTCGGCGAGATGATTAGCCAGCTCGCAGGGAATGGGATCCGTGTGCCCGGCGGCTTCGCCACGACCGCCTTCGCGTTCCGCGAGTTCCTGGACGACAACGACCTCCGGCAACGCATCGAGCGGGCGCTCGCGGACCTCGATGTCGACGACGTCGCAGCGCTTGGGAAGAGCGGCGCAACCCTCCGCGGCTGGATCACGGCCGCAACGCTTCCGGAACCGCTCGAGGCCGCCATCCGCGCCGCCTACGAGCGCCTCAACACCGAATCGCCCGGTATCAGCATCGCGGTTCGCTCGTCGGCAACCGCCGAGGATCTGGTTGACGCCTCCTTTGCAGGGCAGCAAGAAACATTTCTTAATATCAACGGCATAGATAATCTTCTTCATGCAATAAAAGAGGTATTTGCTTCCCTCTACAACGACCGGGCGATCGCCTATCGCGTGCATCAAGGCCATGCGCACGCGGACATCGCGCTCTCCGCCGGCGTGCAGCGCATGGTCCGCAGCGACACGGGCGCATCCGGCGTGATGTTTACGCTGGATACCGAATCGGGTTTCGATCAGGTGGTGTTCATCAACGCGTCCCACGGTTTGGGTGAGACCGTCGTGCAGGGTGCCGTCAATCCGGATGAGTTCTATCTCTACAAGCCCAATCTCGTCGCGGGCCGCCCGGCGCTGCTGTCCAAAACGCTCGGCACGAAGGCGCACAAGATGATCTACGCCGACGGTGGACGCGCCGGGCAGTCGGTCAAGACGGTCGACGTTGCACAAGAGGACCAGCGGCGATTTTCGATCAGCGACGCCGAGGCCGAAGAACTCGGCCGCTACGCACTGGCGATCGAACGCCATTACCAACGGCCGATGGATATAGAGTGGGGCCGCGACGGACAAGACGGCAAGCTCTATATCCTGCAGGCGCGACCCGAGACGGTGCAGTCGCAAGAAGCTGCTGGCGAGCGGCTGCGGCGGTATCGGTTGAGCAAGCGCTCCGCGGTGCTCGCGAGCGGTCGCGCGATCGGCCAGAAGATTGGGCAGGGAACGGTACGGCTGATCAAGTCCGCGTCCGAAATGGACCGCGTGAAGGCGGGCGACGTGCTCGTCACGGACATGACCGATCCCGATTGGGAACCGGTGATGAAGCGCGCGGCAGCGATCGTCACCAACCGTGGCGGGCGGACCTGCCACGCCGCGATCATCGCCCGCGAGCTCGGTATCCCCGCGGTCGTCGGTTGCGGCGACGCGACCACTGCGCTGAGCGACGGCCGGAGCGTCACCGTGTCCTGTGCCGAAGGCGACACGGGCAACGTCTACGACGGGCTGCTCGAGATCGAGACCATCGACGTTGCGCTCGACAAGATGCCGCCGGCGCCGACCAAGATCATGATGAACGTCGGCAATCCCGAGCTCGCTTTCGGATTCCGCCGGCTGCCCAATGAAGGCGTCGGGCTCGCGCGGCTGGAGTTCATCATCGCCCGCAACGTCGGCGTGCATCCCAAGGCGGTGCTCGAATTCGACGCCCAGCCGCCCAAGCTCAAGGCAGAGATCGCGACGCGGATCGCCGGCTATCCGGGGCCGGTCGAGTTCTACGTGTCTAAGATCGCCGAAGGTGTGGCGATGATCGCCGCGGCGTTCTGGCCGAAGAAGGTGATCGTGCGTCTGTCGGACTTCAAGTCGAACGAGTATTCGAACTTGCTCGGCGGCGACAAGTACGAGCCGCACGAGGAAAATCCGATGATCGGCTTCCGCGGCGCGTCGCGCTACATCGCGCCGGAGTTCTACGATTGCTTCGAGCTGGAGTGCCGCGCGCTCAAGCGCGTGCGCAACGACATGGGGTTGACCAACGTCGAGGTCATGATTCCCTTCGTGCGCACCCTCGGCGAGGCCGAAGAGGTCATCAAGCTGCTGGCGAAGAACGGGCTCGAGCGTGGCGCCAACGGATTGCGGGTCATCATGATGTGCGAGATCCCGTCAAACGCGCTGCTCGCGGATCGCTTCCTCGAGCATTTCGACGGTTTCTCGATCGGCTCGAACGACATGACGCAACTCACGCTCGCCGTGGATCGCGACGCCGGAGGCGCGATCGCCTCGACCTTCGATGAGCGCGACGATGCGGTCAAGGCGATGCTCTCGATGGCGATCGCGGCCTGCCGCAAAGCCGGCAAGTATGCGGGCATCTGCGGGCAGGGCCCCTCCGATCATCCCGATCTCGCGCAGTGGCTGGTCGAGCAGAAGATCGAGAGCATTTCGCTCAATCCCGATACGGTCGTCGAGACCTGGCTCGCGCTGGCGAAAGCCGCAGAAACCCAGCAAGCCTGACGTCATTCCCGCACGGAAGCGCAGCGAGACTGACGTCATTCCCGCGAAAGCGCAGCGAGACTGACGTCATTCCCGCGAAAGCGGGAATCCAGCGTCTGGTGGTCCGAAAGACACTGGGTCCCCGCGTTCGCGGGGACGACAAAGGAACTGGGAGCGTCCGCGTAAAGCTTCTCCTAGGCCATCCGGTCGATTGACGCGCGGCCGCGCCGGCGCGCTCAATCTCCGGCATGAAGGGGCCCGGCCCGTTGAAGGTCAAGCTTGGACGCTCGCGGCTGGCCGCCGCATTCGTGTTTGTGAGCCACATTGCGACTGCGTCCTTGCTCGCCTTCGCGCCTGTCGATGCAATGCTCCGCGCGGCCGCCGTAGTCGCGATCGGTGCTCATGCCCTGCGAAGCTGGGCGCTGCAAGGCGCCGCTCGCGCGGTGGTCGGGGTCGAGCTTTCGGCCGACCGGCGGGCCGTGCTCATCGAACGCTGCGGCCGCCGCTGCGAAGGCGAGGTCCGAGCGGAGTCTTATGTCGGCGAGCGGCTCACGACGCTTGTGGTGCGCCCCGATGGTGCGTGCGTATCGCGCGCCGTCGCCATCCTGCCCGATATGCTTCCCGAAGAAGATCTGCGTCGTCTGCGTGTGCTGCTGCGGTACGGCGATGGCTCGGTCTAGCGCCCGGAAAGCCACTCCTGCGCGTCGATCACACCACCGCTTTCGGCTTTGGGCTGGCCGGCGAGCAAATACAGATATAACGGCACGAACGCCTCGGGAGGCGGTAACCGGGTGACGTCATCGCCGGGATGCGTCTGGGCGCGCAACGGCGAGCACATCGGGCCCGGCACCACGCCGTTGACGCGCAGATTTGGCGTGTTTTCCCATTCATCGGCAAGAATCGCAAGCAATGCCGACAAGCCGGCCTTGGCGACCGCATAGGCGCCCCAATACGCCTTGGGTTCCTGGCCACGCGTGTCGAGCGTAAAGATTACGCTCGCGTCCGCCGTGGCGCGCAGCAGCGGCAGCAACGCGCGCGTTAAGCCGAACGGCGCGAGCAGATCCACGCGCAGCGTCGAGAGCCACTGATCGAACGTCTGATGTTCGATCGGCGAGAGCGTTCCGAGTACGACTGCAGTGTGAACGATGGCGTCGACGCGACCGGTCTGTGCCTGCAGCGCGCTCGCGACGTTGGCAAAATCCTCAGCCTTCGCAGTGGCGAGGTCGAGCGGCAGGATCGATGGCTCCGGGTGGCCAGCGGCGACGATCTCGTCGTAGAGCGCTTCGAGCTTGCGCACGACGCGGCCGTGCAGGACGACCGTCGCACCTCGTGCCGCGCACGCGAGCGAGAGCACGCGACCCAGTCCGCCCGCGGCGCCGGTGATAACGACGACGCGACCGGCGAGCGTGGAAGAGGATGGAACTTCGGGAGCGGGCAGCGGCATCGCCGTGAGGATCGCGAGGGCCGCACGATGATAGCCGAAGATGCCGAGTCCGCTTGCAATACTCCATGCCGACGCATCAGGGAATCACGCGTCGGTTTGCCAAGGAACGTAGTGCACTTTATAATTCGCGACTCGCTGTGGGGCTATAGCTCAGCTGGGAGAGCGCTTGCATGGCATGCAAGAGGTCAGCGGTTCGATCCCGCTTAGCTCCACCACCAGCCTCCTGATTTTCCCGCCTCGTCCCCATCGTCTAGAGGCCTAGGACATCGCCCTTTCACGGCGGTAACAGGGGTTCGAATCCCCTTGGGGACGCCAATAAAAATGCCGGACAGACCCAAAACAAGACCCAAAACCGCTCAAGCCGGCCAAGGCGCCCCTGGGAAGGCGCCGGTACGCAGGCGCCCTCCCGACCCTTTTCCGATGGCCCTCATGAATCAGGCGCGCAGCTACCAGAAGGCAGCGTCGATCCTTCAGCCGCATCTCGATGCGGTGCGTGGCGGCCCGGAATCGATCTGGGATCCCGTGTACTTTACGTGCATGCATGCGATCGAGCTTGCGCTGAAGGCTTTTCTGCTATCGCGAAACGTTCCGCTTGCCGGGTCCGAACTCGAGACGCACCTGTTGTGCAAGCTCTATGATCGGTGCTTAGCCGAGGGCTTCAGCGTCGCTCCGCATCCCACTTCGCATTTCAAGTCGATCGTGCGGGCGCTGGATCACGGCAACGAGGGACACAACTGGCGCTACTTCAACGCCACCGGGGGCGGTGGCAGCATCGAACCCTCATGGGCATGCGAAGAGGCAGCGGCGCTTGTCGAGCTGGCGCGCGCCCAGGTTGAGCCTCGATGTGCGAATGAACCGCCCGGCCCGGCCACCAAGCTCAACATCGTCGTAAGCAAACCCGGGCCGAAGCAGTAATAAGACACACCCCTCTCCAGGAGGATCGGAAGTGGATGTGATTAGCGCTGTGGCGGCCGTTCTTGGCGGCTTATTCGCAGGTCTCTTCGCGGGTCCGTTGTCGCGAATGTTGGAACGTAAGCTCATCGGTCCAAAGCTAGTTATCGACTACAGCGGCGACGAAAACGGCGGCCGCCTCGAAAGCAGTTATAGCGCGGGCGGTGCCAACGTAGAGGAGATCTTCATCCGCCTTCGCGTCCGAAATGATGGGAAGAGCACGGCGAGGAGCTGCGTTGCCTACCTGAGGGGGCTTGACGAGGTTTATGCATCGGGCACGAAGCCGACGAAATTTTTTGACAGCATTCCGTTGCAGTGGGCCTCAGCAAAAATCGATTGCGAACCGCGCGACATCCCGCCAGGCGTCAGTCAATTCGTAAACCTAGTTGGTATTTCGAAATACGCATCTGGGTGGAATTTCAAGACCAAGGAGCTATTTGCGAGCCACGCTCCACTGAAAGACTTCAAGGGAACGTATCGTTTCGCCGTGCTCGTGAGCGGAGATTTCGTGCACCCCGCGACATTCTCGCGCAGTAGCGTATAGACATGCGACATCGTGCTGACAAAATGCCGCAGTATTTGGCACGACGTTAAGAGAATCCGGCAATATCGGCGAATCAATGTGCGAGACAACGCTGATAGATACGGACCATGCATTAGCTGTTGCTAGCGTCCGACGGACCGTGACTTCTTGAGTGTCCCCATTAGTCACCGGCGACCAGAAGACTTGCATCGATGGAGTTTGCGAGCCACTGCGCGTAACTGGAATGGCAGCTGCCGGATCGCCTGGGACGTACGCAACGAGGTCATAATCGGCAGAGTCGGAAAACAAAAGCCCAATGCGCAACGCTGCGGCGCCATTTGACCGTACGCGCAAACGCATGGCCGACGTGTCTGCGCTCAATCGCACTTGGGCCATCGCTCCGTTTGCGGCGGGCACACGGCCGAAGCCGATCGCCTTTTCGGGACGAAGTGCTAGCAGCTTTTGAGAAGTGCGTTCGGCGTCTGTTGGCGCCGGAAGCTCAAGTACGAGCGCGACAGGCAACGCCTCTATATCCTTAACAAATTGCGGTGAAATTCGCGGCGCCGTGGAATCAGGCGGCGCTGGCCGCCAGCCCATCCGCACTATTGGCGACGCTGCGTAAGTCGTGCTGTTGAGCAGCAGTACGAGTATCCCTGCCGACCAAAGACCTTTACCCATCGCGCCCCCTGTCCTTCTCAGAACCGGGCGGCCATTCTCCGGGGCCGTCACCAGGTCGGAATACTTCTAGGAGCAGCCTACGCTGTTTAAGGCATCAGCACCGCCTTTAGCCGGCTTTATTTTGATCGCCTGATTGATCGAATACACTTGCGGGAATGGGCCGCATACTGGTTGGCACCGCATCGTGGACCGACAAAACGTTAATCGCCTCAGGTCGGTTCTACCCGGCGAACGAGAACACTCCAGAGGGTCGGCTGCGCTACTACGCGTCGCAATTCCCGCTCGTCGAAGTCGATAGCAGCTATTACGCGATACCGGAAGCACGTGTGGCGCAGCTATGGGCGGAGCGCACGCCCCCGGCGTTCCTGTTCAACGTCAAAGCGTTCCGGCTGCTGACGGGGCACCAGACAGCACCTGCCGCACTGCCGCCCGACATTGCAAAGTCGTTGGGGCCGATCAAGACCAAGAACCTGTACTACAAGGACGCGCCACCAGAAGTCCGCGATGCCGTATGGGAGCGGTTCCGTGAAGGCATCGCACTGCTACGCGCGTCCGGGAAGTTGGTCGCCGTGCATTTCCAGTTCGCACCGTGGGTCGCGTTCCATCCGCGCAACATGGAGCACATCATTGCGGCGCTCCAGCGCTTACCAGGCCAGCCGGCTCTCGGACATTGAAAGCAGGGTGCAGGCGGCGTACGATTGTGAAGTCGCGCTGTGAATCGGCTCGACCATCGCCTGTCCTCTTTAGTCAGTACGACAAGTGTTGACGCGTCAGGCGTTGCTTGCCTCAAGTCCGATCCCCGACACAGAGCAAAGGAAAAAACCATGAGAACGGCGCTTCCACACGTGATCCGAATTGCTCTCTCAGTAGCGGTGGCCGCAAGTGTGATGTTGCTCGGGCTGTCCGGTGCCGCTGTAGCGTCCGAGCAGCTACCGATTGTCATCAGCACACAAAAGCCTCTTGGACCCGCGCTCGGCACTTTCTCGACCGCCGGCGCCTTCGTTGATTCGGGGACGCTGGTAACGGAACGGCGGAACGTAAGCGCTCTGCCATCTCCGTTCGGCGTCGTGACCCACCTTGTGCTCCGATTCGACGGGCAGCTGGGCTCATTCACGATGCGGGCGCAGATCATCGAGACCGTGACCGATAACCCCGATGTCTTCGCCGACACCGGCGTTTGGGTCATTCTCAACGGAACCGGTGCCTACGCCGATCTCCAAGGAACCGGAGATATGGAGGGGACGGTCGACGACGCGACGAATCTCATTACGCGGATTTACACTGGATTGGTGCACTTCCGGTAGCGCACTACCCCGGGGACGCGGGCGGTGGGGCCCGCGATGCCTCCGAGCTATCCAACTTATGGCCCTTGCGGCCGAAAGCGTCGGCGAATCACGTCGCCAAGGCTGCGTCCAAGGCCGCGTGACGGCACGGCCAGAAGTCGGCATGAACAAGATTCTCCTGGGCTGCGTTGTCGATGGCTTCACCGGCGCGTGTATTGAGACGCGCTATCACAGTTGCTCGTATTGCTGGATCCACTGTGGTGTGGCTCCGCGAACCTGCATACGGGTTGAGCTTTCCGAACATGCCGGCGTGGGCATCGCGCGTGGCGAAAAGCACTGCAACGATCAAAAATATAGCAATTAAAATCCGTTCGGTCGTTGTGGACATGGCAATTCCCTTGGTGGTCTGCGTATGAACGTCCTTTACTCAGGGCGTAGCCCACTGGGAGGCGATGCAAGGATCACGCCATTGGGGTGTAGGGCCTAAGTAACTGGCGTACAACCGGGTGACTCGTGCGCAGCGGTGTGACCGCTGCCGTCAATTTCTGCCGCCGGCCGACCTGTCTGTAAATCTTCCATCCCCGTGTCGCTTGCTCATATGCGCGTGTCTCCTGTTTCTTCGGTTGTAGTACCACGTTAGGTACACGTTACGAACGTGGAACTTAAAGAATGCGAACCGCAGCCCGATGGGCATGCGATTGTGGCCGAGATCGTATTTGTCCATGTGTGCTCCCGGTGTCGGAAGTGTCTAATTGCTAGTGCCTGCGCTCGCCACCGGTTAGCGTTCGGATCATTGCATCGAATAACGCGACCACGGCGCCGGCATCCGTAGGGGCATCCTGAGCGAACCTCGCGCGCAGCGTCATCATCGCAGCGATGCTCGCGGCGTCCTGCTCTGGCGGTATCGCTGCGTCGGGTGATTGCAGCGGAAAGTCAACGCAAACACGGCGATTCAGTTCCCAATCGCAAGCATGCCCGATCCACGCCAACAGGCCGGGTACGACCGGCGGGATATTGTTTGTCACGTCGATCAGCACGCACAGTTCGCCGTCGTCGAGTTCGGCGAGCGCAGCGGCAACGGGCATCAGATCAACGGCATCGCTGCTCAGGGGCATTGGCACCGGTACGGCCTCCAGCGGAGCGCTTCGCCGGCTCCTTACACGCGAATAGGACGTGCGGTTTGCAGTTCTGCGGGGCACTCTGGTGCGATTGGGTTTCACTGGTTGCCTCCGGCCGACCGACAGTTCGAGGCAAAGAAAAACTGGTACGCCTTGCCTCGTCAGCACCGCGAGCAACCTTCGAGCCATCGGCATTCTTTTCGTTATTTTCCGATGAGTTACCAATTTGCGCTGGGCAATCCCGATCCGCATGTGTAAAGAACGTCGTCAGTGGACCACTTGTAGCGTTCACTCGGTCGGCTAAAGAAAAACCTCGCCGACGCGGGGCTTTCGCGCGATTTACTGCGGTTCTTTAATTGCGGCTCGGCGCCCCGTGACGCTGCCGCCGCTTACCTGCTCATGCGCGCTCAACTCGGGCTGCGTAGCAACCGCGCCGTGCGTTGTGCACTTGCAGGTAGCTGCTTTGTGGATTGGCGAGGAATCGCTCGAACATCTCCGCCGCTTGAGCGCCTTCACAGACTTCGGCATCGATCATCATGTGCTGTGCGTCGAAGGCGCGCACAGCCAGCAGCCGCGACGTAAGCACCTCCGGGACGGTGTCGACCGCCTCGAAGGCTTGATCGGCGACCTTGCGCACGTAGATAGCATGGGTCGCGCGGTAGGGCGTGTTTGCCGGCTGGTGCTCGAAATTGAGAAGAAGAAGTTCCTCGCCGAGTTCAGCGTGCTCCATGCTCACGCGGCACGGCATGCGTGGATCGTCGGCGATGACGCGGCGAGCCCCCAACTGATGGAGCCGGGAGTCGTGCATGGCGAAGAGCGGACGGAACTGACCCGGCGAAAGGCCGAGAACGCGAAATGACATGGTCGGTCTCCTTGATGTAATCGGACTCGATCCTAGTCCCTGAGCGGGTGCGCCGCCGCCGGAATTCGGGCGTGGAATTCGCGCACTGCGTCGCCGGACTGCTCTCGAACCACGCTAACCGGCGCCGAGCGGACGGCGCGTAAGCGCCGCGGCGATGCGTCTGGGTTGAGAAGAAAGGCGCGCTCGAGCTTTCGCCAAGTCGCCACTGGCTGACGAGGTCGGACTTTGTACTTGAGCCGCTGTCGGCAACAAGTACGTAGACGAGCTTATTCTTTTCCGATTGAGACCCGCGTTGCGCGAAGAGCTTCGTCGCGCTTCAGGGGTGACGCCCAACGACCTCAGCTAACCGACGCCGCCGGTGTGAACAGCGCCATTGTCACGTC
>Ga0207646_10001544_pt1 | contig 28201 bp, 40 predicted proteins | sample KBSK5502metaG_FD_184343 | JGI IMG/M metagenome (GOLD analysis project Ga0207646, IMG submission 184343) | Corn, switchgrass and miscanthus rhizosphere microbial communities from Kellogg Biological Station, Michigan, USA - KBS K5-50-2 metaG... | ecosystem: Host-associated > Plants > Roots >...
CGCCCACGCGTGGCTGGTCGCGGAGCCAACCCCATACCTCGCGGAACCCGACCGGCCAGCCCGATTTGATGGCTGCCGCGCGCTCGGCGGCCACGGTTCGCATACCGCGGATACCGTCGACAGGCCCGGGGCTATAGCCGCGGGTGAGCAGCAGGAGCTGCAGCGACACGACGGACATGTCGCTGGTAGCTGGGGACGTGATCATGCTGGAGAGAAGCTCAGAAACGGATAGTGCCCTGCGCGTGCATGAGCGTGACCAGCATGCCCGTCCACATCATCGCGCGGCCTACCTCTTTCAAGTTGGGGTTGGCTGACAGGGCGTAAATCAGGATGCCTGCAATGCAGACGAGCAGGGGGATGAGGATCGTGATGGTCATTGGTGCTCCTCCAGCCACCACTCGCCGCTGGGGCGCAGATAGAAGTGGTAGAAATCGACGGCGCCCGGCTTGAGGTTGATCGGCGCGAACCCGCGCCCACTGTGATCTACGAAGGCCCCGTTGAATTTGAGCCCGCAGCCACCGGTCGCGTCCTGCGTCGCCCAGACCTTCAGCTCGCTGCCGACCGGGTAGCCCACCGGCTCCAGGATCACCATCGGCGCTCCACTCGACAGCCCGACCTCGAGGTGGTTGCCGATGAGCCACCCCAGCGGCTTGTACTCGGCGAGGCCGAGGACGGTGGCGGGCACGTCGGCGCGCGCGCTGGCGAACTCGGTGTGGCTGCTCGTGTCGCCAGCGACGCCCTCCACCCTGAGCCGCGTGGCCACCAGCGGGCCGAACGCGGCGCCTTGATCCAGCCCACGGCGGACCAAGCGAGCGGGCATCGCGGCAGGAGTCGCCTCGGCGAGCTCGGTCACCGGGTCGATCCTGACCGCGCCGCGGCTGGCCGACGTAGCGGGCGCACCGCTGGCGCTGACCGAGGGGGACTCAGGTTGCGGATTGCAACCGAGCCCACATATTGTAGCGAGACCGAAAAGTGTCCGGTTGTTCAAAGTTGACCCTATACAAGTAGAATTGATGCTTTTCAGCGGAGGACAGTGCGATATTGAAAGTACACCAATTTGATGGGTGTATCTCGTTCAGTGTGTCAGGGCGTACGCGCTCCGAGACAATTGCGGTGCCGACAATTGCACCTTGACGAATACCTGCCACCATGGTGATGGTATGGGTGAGGTCAGTTGCTATCTATATCGGGCAGGAGGCCCGCTCTGTACGACCAGCAATCTACCTCCCTGGAGAGCCGCCCCTCGACGCCTCTGAAGAAGACGGCGAAGGGCTCACCCACACGCCGCGTGAAGCGGCATGAGGATGTAATGGACCATAGTCGATCTTGCGCCTTCATGGCGAGCATTTTTCGCATCCAAGTCGTCGCTGTTACCCTGGTCCCGGCCTACGCCGCTGTCGCGGTGCCCTGGCCCCCACGGCCTCCGCCCCCACCGTAGCCTGCTCGTCACGCGCGTCGCCGTAGCCCTTTCGCTTCGGCCCGCTGACTGAGCAGATGTCGCCGGTCCTGACTGGTAGCCGCGTCGCGCAGGTTGCGCTGGCTTGGCTGCTGTCGTTTCCGTTGTGGTCACGCTCTTGCTGTTGAGCTTCCCGTGGGTGGCTCCAGCGAGCGCGGGCCATCGAGTGATGTGTAGTTTAATCTCCTCGCGGCATCGCTGTGTCGACCGCGAAGGAGTGTGCGTGTGCTGCTATTAGCAGCTGGAGAATGAACGTGGATTATAGTTTGAAGTTTTTCGCTGTTGCACTGTCTGTCTTGGCAACCGTGGTCTCATGTAACGATCCAGAAACAGACCCCGCTGGCACTGGCGGAGCTGGAGGATCCGCCGGTGGCGTCACGTCGACGTCTTCCTCGTGCGTCGATACGACCGGTTCCTCTACTCAATCGAGCTCTGCGTCCGCGTCTTCCTCTTCGTCAGGAAGTGGCATACCGCCTGTCAGTTGCCTGCCGTGCAACGCCAAGCTCGACGACCGTGCCACCCCTACCACCGACCTGTGTCCGGATTCGCTCAAGCTCTGGGAGCTCGTTCAGGCATGCGCATGCCCATACAGCGTCGACAGCAACGGCGACATGAACGAAAATGACTACTGCCCGCATGGGCCGTCCATGTGCCCATTTGACGCAGTGCCGAGCTACAGCGTTTGTGACCATCAGGTCAGATGGTACTGCGAAGACGTGGTGAAAAATTGCGCCCATGACTGGGCCAATTTCATCAAGTTGTGAAAGCCACGCAGTTCACAGCATATAGCCGTGTATGATCACGCGGACATCCATCGCTGTGAATGTTGACGGCAATATCGTCGGGGAGACGAGCAGCGCGAAGGATTTCCCCCAAAACCCATTTGTCGGTCCAGTCAGCGCAGCGAACATATCAGACCCACCGATCGCGCCCGTCCGTGCTTCCTGATTGTTCAACACATTGCCGGTGAGCAAGTCCCCTCGCTCGCTCACATCAAGCCCAAAAAACGCCTTATTTGATGATGTGCCGTCGACGGCATAGGTAGTGCCACCCAGAAAATCGGCGACCCCAGAGATTAGGGTCTTGGACCCTAATCCAGGGTTTATATCCACAACGAACGCGACCGAGCCAGGGTCGGCAGTGGCCACAATGTCATTGCGTATCTGCAGTAACGCGCCCGTGATGATGAACGGACGGGATGGCGTCGTCCACAGGGGCACCACTGCATTTGACGTGATTGTGCCGGTGAATGAGACATCCGCCTTTAGTATAAAAGACCCGGATGCGCTGACGATAGCTGCCCCATTTTCGACAGCAGAAACACGGAACCCAGCTGGATCCACGGCGCTCGCTGATAGCGGACCTCGGAACACCCACCCCGCGGACCCTGTATCGAAAATGATCGGCGCCGTGTTGACGTAGGTGCCGCCGCCGTCGGCGTCCAGGCATGCGGGGAAGAACGTGCGCCAGGCGTTGAGTACCGACGTCGGGATGACAGATGTCGCGGGCGTGAACGGAAGGGTGGGGGTCAGGGGGAGGGTCATCGTGGCCTAGCGTGGGGGGTACGGTGGGGGTTGAGGTGGAGCGAGTGGTTGCCAGTGGTTGACAATCGCGAGCGGCGCGGCTAAGCTTCGCGGATGTCAGGCGACAGGAGCAGGCCACCGCCTGCGCGTGTGCGACCTCACGCGGTACAGACCAGATTCACGGCAGCAGAGTACGAAGCCTTCCAGCGGCTCGTCGCTGAGCGCCAACAGGAGCTCGGCGTCGAAGGTGCCACTGTGGGCGCGTCCGACGTGCTTCGCTGGCTTGTAGCGCGTGAGGTTGAGGCGCGAGGGTTGAGGCTGGCATCGACGAAGAAGAGGCGACCATGACGAAGAGCAGGACCAAGACGATCCGCATCGGGAACGAGACCTACAAGGCGGCGGGCGAGGTGCCCCGCGACGGGGGCCGCGTCGTGCTGGCCCACGGAGAGGTGACGGGCCATGCGCACGCCATCGTGTCCAAGAGCGCGACTTTGTACGAGGCGCAGGGCGACGACGCTGCAGCCATCGCGCTGGGCACCCGCATCCTCGATGCCCGTGCGCCTGTGGCGCTTCGGCACGAGGAGCACAGCACCATCAACATCCCGCGTGGCGAGTGGGGTATCCGCATTCAGAGGCAATACGAGGCCGGCGAGTTCCGCCGGGTGGAGGACTAATGAGCACCGCGCAGACATGTCCGATCGAGTCGTACCGGCAGGGCGACGTCCTCATTTTCCGGGATCGCACGGTAAAGCGCGGGCGCTCGGGGGCCGTACATCCGGAGCCTGCCGAAACTGTGTCCACGCCCACCGTCGACATCGGTGACGAGGCGCGAGGCATCGTTGCTCGGCTCGCCGCGGTGAACCGGAGCGCTCCACAGATCGATCGTCCCGCTGTCGAGCGAGCCATCCTGCAGCACCTTGCCGCACTCAACCTGCCGCCGATGCCAGTGCGATGGGTCGAAGACGCTGAAGCCGGATACAGCGAGGTGATGAAGAAGGCGGAGAGCGCCGCGTGGAGCGCCGCGGAGAGCGCCGCGTGGAGCGCCGCGAGGAGCGCCGCGTGGAGCGCCGCGTGGAGCGCCGCGAGGAGCGCCGCGTGGAGCGCCGCGTGGAGCGCCGCGGAGAGCGCCGCGGAGAGCGCCGCGTGGAGCGCCGCGGAGAGCGCCGCGTGGAGCGCCGCGTGGAGCGCCGCGGAGAGCGCCGCGGAGAGCGCCGCGTGGAGCGCCGCGTGGAGCGCCGCGGAGAGCGCCGCGGACCGTCAGGCGCTCGATCACATCTGCGGCGTGTGGCTGCCGCTCGCGGATGCTTTCACAGCCGGGCTCTGGCTGTTCTGGATCTGCGACGACGAGGTGATCGCGGTTCCTCGCCCCGCCGTTCATGTCGATGGGGATCGTCTTCATTGTGCCGACGGCCCGGCCGTCGAATGGCCGAGCGGCTCCAAGTATTTCTTCTGGCGAGGGATGCGCGTGGAGGAGGACATCATCCTCGCGCCGGAGAAGATCACGACGGGCCGCATCGACAACGAGCGGAACGCAGAGACTCGTCGCGTGCTGCTCGAGCGGTACGGCGTCGACCGGTACATGCGGGAGAGTGGGGCGCGGGAGATTCATCGCGATACGTTCGGGGTGCTCCTTCGGAAGGAGATGCCGGGGGACGAGCCGATCGTCATGGTGCAGGTGGTGAACTCCACGCCGGAGCCGGACGGCACCAAGAAGATCTACATGCTGCGCGTTCACCCGGAGCTGCGGCCTATGCTCGACGGTGGCCAGTTTGGCGAGCCGCAGAAGCTGACGGCGCACAACGCAGTAGCTTCGACGTTCGGTTTGGTCGGCGAGATGTACCGGCCGATAATGCAGACCTGAGCAGGTCACGCGTACAACCGTACCCACTGGTAAGCCTTGTCCGAGCGGCGCTGGACGTAGATGTGTACGTTTTTCAGCACGGTCCTCAGGTCGGCGTCGGTGAGGTCCTGCAGCCCGATAAAGTTGGGCGCGAGCTTCTTCACGTTGGTTGGGTCGAACGAAATCCTGACGGTGCCGGATTGCGTGAGACTCAGCGGGAAGAACGTGAAATACCGGACCGCGTCGCGCCGGAGCGCTGGCTCCGTCAAGATCGAGCTACCAATCACCGCGTCCGGGTCGTGCACCGACACGTCGACGCGCTGACTGAGAAACCAGTCAAAATCGTGCACCCCGGCTACCGCATCCGCCGCGTAGTCGTTGCAGGTGATCTGTAGCGGCTCCGACTGCGGAAACGGCGACACCGATGCGAACCCATTCGCAACCGATAGCGTGCGCAGGTCTGCCGGGTTCGACGTGTTCGGCAGGCCCGTGTGAATCTTCAGCGTCCCCGAGAACCCGCCGGTGCGGAGTTTCTCCACGGGGAACACCGGCATCCCGTCTGTGGGGTCGGTCAGCGCTCCGGGCAGCGCGAAGCCGTGGCGGAAGGCGCGGTAGGTGGGAAAGATCATCGCGGGTCAAGCTCCGAGCAGGGTGAGATCCACGATTCCGACGTCAACCACGAAGCCGCCCTCGTCGACGCCGACACGGAAGGTCATCCAGCCAGGCAGCAGGATCTCCAGTTGCTGGTGAATGAACTGAATCAGCTCGCCGAACGCTGTATCCGTCAACCCCGAGCGGCTCATTCTGATCGCGATGTGTGGACGCGAACTCGACCATTCGAAACCTGGAGGCCCAGGGTTCAGCCCTGGCATGTAGACGTACGGCGGATCGGTGAATGCGATCCCCAGAAAGTTGGTCCCCCCCGCCCTGCTGCACACGTCGAAGATGTCGTTGATAGTGTTGCCAACGAACCCGCGCATCTTCGCAGCGAGCGCGCGCCGCCTGGCCGGTGCGCTGTCGGTGCTCTTCGGCCGCAGCCCCGTGGCTTCCTCCCACACCGGCAGGTTCTCCATCATTTTGAGCGGGTTCAGCGCATTCTTCAGCCGCCCGTTGATGCGCCAGATCATCGTCACCGCGAGCGCGTGCGCATAGGTCTCCGCGTAGATCGCGGTGTCGTCGCTGATATCCCAGCCGGGCGCCAGCGCGTCAAGCATGGCCATGTGCTCGATATCGAGCACGTTAGTGCCGCCGCCGAAGCGACGCGCGAAGGGTGAGCGTCCGAAAGTCACGTCAGCGCTCCGCGACAGGCTTCGTGACCGCGATGTCGAACGATGCGGGGCCAGGCATACCAGGATGATACACGTATGCAGCTTGGCCGCTGTCGCACCACTCCACGTGCGTGCTGCCGTCGTGCCCGTGGATAGCGATCACGGTGTTGATGTCGTCATAGACGGCAATGCTCGTGTGGTTCGTGAGCCATGTGATAGCGATCTTGCCGTTGTCGAACACCACCCCCTGAGCGACGCGGCCACATCCAGACACACCGGTCGCGTCGACATCTCGCTGCAGATAAAAGAGCCTCATTTCGCGTCGACCTCGATCGTCACGCCGCCGCCGAGATCGCTCAGCGTGCCGCCCGCGTTGAAGACCGCCGCGTGAATCACGTTGGCGGCCGTGGTCGTCTGCACAAATCCAGCCGTGGACAGGCTCGATATGCGCCCGCTGGAGAACGTGAAGCCTACGTTTTCCACCGCGCCGAGCGGGTCGGTGAAGGTCGCCGCGAATGTGACATCATAGAGCCCGGTGTTGACCTTGGCGACGGTGGGGCGGTCCCCGGTTGCTGTGCCCTTGTGCGACTGCCCCGCGCTCGGTGTCACTGCGCCGGGCGCGGCGGCGGAGGTCGGGAAGCGCACCACCATCTTGTCCGTGGTCCGCGACATCTGCGCGGTATCCTCGGAGTGGCGGTTGTAGAGGTCAGCGCTCTGCTCCGTTGTCGGATCCTCAACAGGTTCCGCATCGTGATAGATGCCGCCGAAAGAATCGATAGTACGAGGGGTCATGGTGTTGGTGCGATGATGGCGAACTCCGCCATTACAAGGATATTGGGCGGGTCCGCTGTGGTCAGCGGGATCGATGGGGCAGCGAGATCGTCGGCCGGTGAGGTGCCGCCGGTCGTCACGGCAAGAGCGAAGTCAATGTCACTGATCTCTGGAAACGTTGTCTGCAGCGGCACGAGCAAGCGCGACGCGAGGTTGCTCGGATCACGCACGTCCGGCGGGGGAAACCTGCGCGCGCGGGGCAACAGTTCCAGCGTGTCGGTCTTTTCGCCGGGGCCCAGCGTTTTCACCTGGGCAGCGAACAGGTTGGCATAGGCGACGAGGGAGAAGGCCCCCGCGCTCACGTACGCGCCGGTGATGGGCGCTGGAGCGAAGGTCTCATTCACCGTGATGACCCACGCGCCGAGCGAGCCCCCTACGCTCGCCGCCGTGTACTCCCGCATGACTGGTGTGGTCGCGGTCGAGTCCCAGATGCCGAAGCTTTGGCCAGCAACCGGAGCGATAACCGAATCCACGGTAACCGTGTTGACCCCCACGACGGTCACCTTGGTTGGTGCAACGGGCCAGGGGCTCGCGTCGCGATACCCACCGCCAGCGCCACCGCCGCTCACCGGCAGTGGCAGGGTGGCGACCAGTACGATGTCGACCAGCTGCTTCGTGACGCTCGTGCAGTTCAGGTCGTTCTGCCCTGGCATCTTGCCGTTGACGAAGTTCGCCACGATGGTCACGGTCACATCCGAAAGTACGCGGTCTCCCCCGGCTTTGGTCACCGCGACATCGTACGAGGCGGGCCCGCGGACGCCGGGGTACACGTAGGCCGCCTCAACGCTCGCGGTGGCATCCTCGGCGAACTCGGCGATCTGCGACGCGTTGCCACCCCCGGGAGGGAATGCGAGCTTGTTGAGGAGCCGGGTGCGCAGCGTCTCGTCGTCGTCCTCATCGGCGCCACCAGACAGCCCTCCGGGTCCGACGACGCATGTGCTCTTGAGCGCACCGATCGCAGCCGAGTCCCACGTGAGGACCGTGCCCGCGATCTGGTTCGTGTCGGCCCCACCTGAGAGCGCGATGACGTCGACCAGCGCATCCGTCGTGATCGCGGTCGAGAGCGAGACAGTCTTGTATTTGCGGCCATTCGGTGCCGTGCACTGGAAGTCAGCCGGTATGCTGACGGCGCCGACCGAGGTGATCGCGACCGGGCCTGCTGCAGGTCCTGCCGGCCGCCTGCTGACGCCGAAAATGCCAGCCAGGGTGACCAGCGCGTCGCCCGTCGATGTGAGCGGGTTGAAATCTGCTAGCGCCAGCTCGTTATTGGCGATCGCGATCGAGACGCGCGACGCGTATTTCTCAGCGCGGATGAAGTGGTCGCTGCCCGGAAGGACGTTCGCAACGATGCCCCGGCGCGCGTACGCGAACAGGATCGCGCGCAGGATCGTGTCGCGAACCTGCGCCAAATCGGGATAGGACGCGTTTTGGACCGAGGGAAGCGGCATGTCTCAGCGGTCTTTCGGGAGGATCTCGATGCGGCCGTCTGGATGCACGGTCTGCTTCGTTTGCGTCTTCAAGTTCTTGAACGTGAGCTTCTTGTCCATGGTGCCGCCGCCACCGTCGACAGCCTCGAGCTCCACGATCTGGATGCTCGGCTCCGGCCCGTCGGTGAGGATTTTCACGGACGCGCGCACGTTGGCCAGGAAGGCGTTGTTCTCTTGCGGCGTGATGATCTTCTGGTCGGGCACGCCGAACGCGGTGAGGAGGAGCACGCGCTGCGCGATGTCGTCCATCGCCTCGAACCCGCCATCGGAGCGCGTCACGTAACGGAGCCCGCGCCGGCCTGGCGTGAAGGCAAGCGCACGCGAGGAGGACAGCGGCGCGAACGCCTCTGGCTCGCTGGTCAGACCAGTGTTGCCCCACGGCCACGGGAACGGGCCGGTGCCGAAACCCATGGCCAGCTACTCAATGGTCGTGGTGGCTGCCACGAACTCGGTAGGCGGGATCTCGGGGCCGATCGCGTAGAACTCGTAACTAGTAATTATCGGTGACGCGGAGCACGTCGTACCATTCTTGTAATAAAAAGACGTCACGCCAGTGAGTTTGCCGGCGGTTTGAAACCATTGGACTTTCCCTGGAACACATTGGCTGGCTGCGGTTGTCACCCTAACGACGTACTTGGCCTCTGCCAACGCGCAGGTGTTTGCGCGCACCGCGAATTCCTTGGTGCACGCAGCATCGGAGAAGTATCCCGTAGATGCATAGCCCACGCTTGGCATGCACCTGAACGCTTCATCTGACGCATATTGGTAGTAGCAGTCCTCTTTGCGCTGGCTGTCGTACCAACCGGCCCATTGTCTCGACCCATCGGACCCGACGTAGTATTTTGCCTTGATACGCGAGCCGCTCTCGTTGGCGTTCGCGTCCGGCACCGGGTTCATGACGCTGCCCGTGCTCGACGCGCCACCCTTGCCCGCCGAAGCGGTTGCTCCGTGGTTCCCGCCCGCGCCGCCGCTCCCCCCGGACGGGTAGAGCCCCGGGTCAGAGCCGCCGCAGCCATGGGACATGGCGAGCGCGAGGTAGATCGCTGTGCTGCCGACCAGAAGACGGATGACGTGATGTAGTTTCATTTGCAGTGATCCTCCAGCGCGTTGAATCATGCGCGAACTATGGACTTACCAAAAGTGCTAGCGGAGGGCGTGGTGATAGTGATAGGGCCAGCGGCTGTACCTACAGTTACGACGTCGCCTTCCCGCACGACTGCCCCAAGTCCTGTAGGCCAACCACCTGGCCCCATATCAATAGCTGTCGCGTTCTCCCCGATCCTGATCGTGCCCGCGCCGTCGATGGTCACCACGCCTGTGTCGCCGTCGAGCGTGACGGTCATGTCGCCCGACTTGATCTGAATCTTGTTCGTCGCCCGCGTGAGCCTGATCCACGCCTCCGAGTCAGAGACGATCGCCCTGTCCCCCGGCTCCAGCGTGCCGGCCTTGGTTACCCACCGCGCATCCCTCGTTTGCGTGGCGCGCTTCACGTGGCCATCCTGGGTGACGATGGCCTGGGCCGCGCCTGCGGCGCTCGGGTTGTTCGGCACCGACACGAACCCGTCGCCGTTGCCCCAGACGCTGGTGTCAGCGCCGAACCCGAGCCCCGTGGTCTGCTCGCCGATGTTGACCACGGGCGCGCCGTTCTCGGTGTCGGCGCGTAGGATGTCGGCGATGATGTCGTCGCTCATGGTGTGCTACAATGACGAGATGAACAGAGCAAAACAGTTGACGAAGCGCGAACGCAAGAACCTACAGCTGGCGCTCAGGGGGCCGCGTGAGGTGCAGGCGACACAACAAATTGTGGTAATCAAGTCAATGGGCGCGGCGTACCCGTTCATGCGCCCACTCGAGCCACTCATCGCCGAAGCGGAGCGCGAGCTGGCCAAGTCCTCATGACGTCGGCAGCTCACCAAGTTGAAGAGCATTGGGGGGCAGCCATTTAAGCTGCGTGCGCTGCCCACCGCTGACATCCTGGCGCATGGTCCGCTCACTTAACCACATGTCCTCATTCAGCTCCTCGGCCTCGACGATGACAGTCCCCATGGTGTCGATCGTCCAGATCGCACCGGATCCCGCCACGAACCCGTCCACCTCGCCCTCGACCCAGAACGCATCCACCGCACGCGCCCCGAGCTCCAGGGTGGCCACCGAGCGAGCCCGCGCCACGTCGCGGCTGTTTTTGTCGCGGATGATCTTGGGCTTGAAATTGGCCGCGAACGACGAGTAACAGGGACGGTTGGGGTGGATGTCGCTGTCGAGAATGGTGGCGTCTGGGCGCTGCGTGCTCGTCGTGTCCAGCTGGTTCTGCCCGCGGATCGTGCACTGAGAGAACTGCCCATCGTTCGAGTCGTGGATGTGCACGTCGCCGATAAATGCGTCCACTTCGCGCGGGAACGTTTTGCCGAACACCTGCGCCACTGTGTACAGCGGCGCCTGCTCGTAGTCGGGTACGCAGACCAGCAGTTTGCCCCTCGCGTCGACCCGTAGCACTGCACCGAGCCGGGTCACGATGCGCGTGCAGAACTGGTACGCCGCTTCGTTTTCCTGGGCCACGGCGGTATTGAGTTTGAAGTCCGACAGCTTGCGCTTGCCGACTTTCCGCGACGTGATCTTGACACCAGCCTTGCCTGCTGAGTTCGCAGCCTCGTCCACCTCGATCTCGACAAATCCGTACGGCTTCAGCGCGGCGAGGATCGCTTCCTCAATGGTGACGTCGCCTTTCGTGTACCGCAATGCGAGGTCAGGGTTCACGTGCCCCTGGTATGGCGTCACCAGCACCGTGTTGCAGTTGACCTTGATCATGCAGCCGCCGGCCTTGCTCACGGTTCGGTCGACGGTCTGGATCAGGAAGCTACCTTGGTTCGCGTCGTTGATGAAGACGGTGACGAGCTCGCCTTTCGCGAGGCGCTTGCGGTAGTCCGCGAAGAACCGGCGGGGTGGAGCTGCCTCGAACGTGAGCGAGCTCAGAGGGTCTGTAAATGACTCCCTTAGGTTCAGCTGGTTCCAGGCGTCGATGGTGTTCCCATCACCGAAGTGCATGGTTACGCGCCCCTTGGTGCCCATGCTATACTAGACCTATGGTAGACAAGAATCCTGTTAACGATGCTATCGACAATGTTACTGAGCGAATGGTCGATGTTTTCATCGAAACAAGAGCGCTGTACATCGACAGTCTAAATGCGGGCGAGCGCTTGCACTGTGCTCTACGGCGCGCTGAAGCGATACTTGAACAGTGTGGTGCGGGGCACCCACACACAGAGCATTTGCTGCGAGAAATCCATGCGGCAGGAGCTGGTTTCTGTCGACTAAACGCGAGCCAGTTTGATGATGTGCTCAAACGAGCAACCGGGCGCGCCTCGCACACTCAAACGAAATAGGTCAGCGTGGTCCCGCGGAGCACGATGGGGGAGCGGAGCGCGAACAGGTTCAGCGACATGATCTCGCGCAAATCGTTCTTCACCTCCAGAGCGAACGCGTCCAGCGTCGTGTCGAACCGGACAACTTTCCTCGCAGTCGACCGAGCAGCACGCGAGATGCGATCGGCTTGCGTGCCGAGCAGGTCCCAAAAGGTCAGCAGCGTGTCGAACGTCGCCCACTCGGTGGGATCCGTGAGCAACTCCACCGTGCCGATCATATCCGACACAATTCCTTGCAGCTTCCGCAGCGCATTCAGCGCAACAAGGTCAGCAGCGAAGAGAATGGCGCGAATCTGGAGGTACGCGCCCAGCAGGCTCGGCTCGGTTATGTCGATCCCGGTTGTGTTGAACTGGTTCATGAACGGCAGAAGGGCGGGCGGATAGGCGCGGCCCTTGAACTCCCAATTGATGTCAGATTGGGCGGCGAACGATGATGGGTCCGCGAACAGGGTGGCGCCAAAAAGGATCTCGCCGACGTCCTCATTGGTCTCGACGAACGTTATATCGACAATGATCCCTGACCTTGTACTGGCCCTGATCTCCCCCTTGGCCCCATCGACGCGCGCGCGCATCGGCCCAAGAACCGGGTGTACGAGTTCCCCAGCCTCGCCATCGAGGTTCGAGCGCCACTCCTCCCAGTAGTCCGGGAACATCCTCTTCGTCTGCCCCAGCGTGTTGAGGAAAAAAAGGCGAGCGGTCATCGGAAAAGAGCGGCGCCCAGTGTAGTCGTGTACCTCTCCATCGACATACGGCACGCTGCGTGGAGCCAACTCGTTCTTGAACTCGAACGTGACTAGTTCGTACGGTGGTGCTTCCATTCCTCGCCAGGTGAGGGTAGGAAGGTCTGCGATGATGTCGCTGTCGGCCATGGCTATTTGCCGTCGAACACGCTGGGAGAAAGCTTCAACGCAGCCAGCCGGGCGGAAAGGGCATCGAGCTGCCCTTGGAGCGGAGCCGTGTTAACCGTAGGGGTCGCGTTCGCTTGGGAGCCACCGCCTGCGCCACCGAGCCCGCCTTCACGGCCGGTCGTCTCAGCCGAATAAAACGGGTTGAGCCTTGAGGCCCACGTCGCTGCGAACGACGAGTCTGCGCCCTGATCGCCCACGGTCTCCATTGCCTGCCGCGCCTCGTACTGCCGGAGCGGTCCAATGTCGTTCTCTTTGCCGTAGCGTTCGAGAAACGTGTCAAGTGGCCGGCCTGCCCCCTGATCGGTGATCCCGAGCGCCTTGCTAAGCTCCTCCACGCGCGCACGTTTCCCGGCAAGGTCCTGTTGCTGGTCGGCCGTGAGTGGCCCAGCTGAACCCGATGCCGCGTCCAGCTCCGCATTCAGCGCCTTGAGCTCCTCTTTCGGACGCAACTGTCGGCCCTCGGTGTGATCGGCTATGAGCCCTGCTGCCTTCAGCAAGGTGACCAGACCGCCGACGCCCTCTGCCAGCGCACCGAACAGATCGATCAGTGGGTCCATCGCATCGACCAGACCTGTCAACTTGGGGACAAGATTGACCAGCGCCGGGAGCGTTTTCTCCGCCACCTGAGCCTTGAGCCGCTCCCAGGCACCTTCAAGTTGTGCTCCGGCAGTCTGCTGGGCGAGCGTTGCGTCCTTGACCATCTCGGCCCAGTCGCCAGGCGCGTTGATGGCCTTGTCGAGCGCCTCACGGAGAGCGCGCGCGCCAGCAGCAAGCTTCTCTTGCTCGGTCCCTTTGGTGGCGTCCTTCGCCTCGTTGAATGTCGACAGGAGCCTGCTATCGGCACGGATGCCACGGTCCAGCAGGATGTCTTGCACCGCCTTGGTTGAGCCCTTGGTCTTGGTCACCAGGTCGGTGAGGACATCTTTGATGTCACGGGTCTTGCTGTTCGAGCCCTTCTCGAAAACGTCGATCCCCATCCCCTTGAGCACGGTGCTCTTGGCAATCAGCTGCCGGAACATCGCCTCGACGGACGTAGAGGCCTGTGCGGCAGAGCCGGTCGAAGAGCGCGCGAGCTGCGCGAGCCCTCCGAGGGTCTTGACGCCCTCCACACCCTTGCTGATCCCGAACCGCTCAGCGGCCGCGCCCATTTTGGCGAACTGGCTGGCTGCATCCTTGAGCTCGAACGCGCCCGCCTTGCCCTGGAAGGTGAGCGCTGCCAGCGCTGAGCGCATCTCCTCGATGCCTGTGATGTTGAACTTGAGCGACAAGTCCGCGCTGGTCGCAGCGATATCCTTGACGTCCGCGCCAGTAGCACTGGCGGTCGTGGCAAACGTACTTGTCAGACGGCGAGCCGTAGCGAGGTCGCCCGTCTTGGCGACGAACTCCTGCGCCCCCTCCGCCAAGTCGGCGGCCTTCACTCCAGGATTGGCCGTCGCAGCGGACTCGAACTCGCGGCGTAGGGTGGCCGCGTCCACGGCTTCCTGACCAGCGCCGCGCGCATTGATGGCGAGCCTTGAGCTCGCATCCTGTAGCCGCATGCCCTCACGGGCAGCACCGCCCACTACACCGAGACCTGCACCGAGCGCTGCAGCCGCGCCGAACGCGAAGCGCGACGCGCCACGGTGTAGAGCGCCGAAGCGTTCATCGTTACGGCTCAGGTCACTCGCGTTGGACGCGCGCAGCATGGCTCCCGCGCGACTCGCCGCTCTGGCCTGTGCGGCTGACGCGCGGGCTTGTGCAGCCGAGGCGCGAGCCTCCATCCGCTTTTGCTCAGCATCATACCGCGCATGGATCTGGAACACATGCTCGTGCGCCTTGATCTTCGCGTCCGCGGCTCGCTTCGCCTCACGTACCTGACCATCACCGGCACGCTTCGCCTCCCGAACAGCAGCATCTGCCTCACGCTTGAGCTGCTGTTCGGCACGAGAAGCGTATTTCTCCACCTCGCGGTAGCGCCTCTCCTCAGCCGTGAGCGCCGTGCGTGAGCTCGCTGCGCGCTGTTTGGTAGAACGATCGGCAGCACGAGCAGCTGCGTCGATGGTACCGAACGCGGCCTTGACGTCGTTCTGCCCGCTGGCCGTGAATTGATAGCGAATCTCAGCCAATGACGTGCCTACGTGCTATCCTGCGTAGATGTTTGACCAAGAACTCGCCGCAGAACTCATCAACAAGGTCCGCAGTCACAGTTACAAGCACGAGAGCGCTGACCAGTTGCTGATTGAACTAGCTGACATGTTGGACGCTGCAACCGCACTCGTCACCAGGTCCCCGACCGGACCCAGTGTGATGATCGCTTTCACAAAGCTCGCTACCGATGAACGCGCATGCGTGCTAGCCGACATGGTGAATTACAGCGCGCCGAGTCGGAGGGCTTCGCCGTCCAGATAGAAATCGACCTCGACGGCAGCCTGCTGCGCGATCTGGTCGATGCGTGTGCGCTGGCGCCGAGCGACGTGCGACGCGTATGGCATGCGCGCCCCCAGCTCCACCATGAAACCGTCTTGAAAACCGATGATCGGGCTCGCGTAGGTACTGCGTTCGAGATTCCCGGTGATGTTGTTGTACTCGTGCGTGTGCACCTCTTCACGCGCGGCAGCGTCCAGGATGCGCTTGACGCCTTGGGGCTGTGCCCGATCCAGCGACCGCACCGCTTCACGCGATAGGGCGAGGACTCCAGAGATGTCGACCTCGTAGTTCATGATGGTGCGCGCAATGACGTCAGGGATGCCATTGTCTTGTCGACGATTTTCCCACTCATGCAATCGGTGAGGAACTGGCCAATCCGTGCCTCATTCGGTTTGTGTCGAAGCTCGATGAGATAGCCCGTCTCTGGAGCGAGCCCAAAAAACCAGCGCTTGTCAGGAGACTGCGCAGTGAGCACATATGCACCGTGCGTGAAGGGCGATGCGATGAATGAAGCCCTCCATCCGCTTTCGTCAATGAAGACGTCGCCGCCCTTCGTCTTGCTGAAGCGTCGTTCGCTCATGGTGTTGGGCCCTCACCCTCCACGACTTCGGCAGCCTCTGCGGCCTCAGCCTGTTTGAGCAGCGTGTCGACCGAAAGCCTCGCCTGCGCGAGCTTCACACTCAGGAGGACGACGGCGTGGGTGAGTGTGGTGCGCGAGAATCGCGAAAGCACGCTTTCTGGGATGTCGGTCGATGCGTGCTCATTGCACTGCGCAGCAATGACCTCGATCACCTCATCGCTGATATCGCCAGGGTCAGGCGCATCTTTGTTTTTGACCTCGATGATGAGATTTAGCAGCACGGCCAATTGATCGCTGGTCATGTGCTTCCGCATCCACTCGGGGCCGGGGAATGCGCTCCACTGGGTTGCCTTCCACTGACTCGGATCGTTGGGCGCAGCAGCGATGGATCCTTGGTCGACGTCGCGACAGAGCCTGTAAATGAGCTCGACGTTTTTGGCGTCGATGGTGATGTCTGGGTCGGTCTTCGCCTCGGTCGCCCCGTCGCCGGCGCGCTTCGACCCTTCGGCCACGTAGCGGTGAGCCGCCCATGCCGCGTCGTCGCGATCGGCTACAGAGCTTTTAAGGACGGCGACCGCAGCAACCGTTTTGCCACCCGCGCCCAGAAAGCCCGTGAGGGGGAAGCACCGCGCCGTGGTGAAGCGGGCCTCCCACTCCTCCTGCATTGCATACGAGAGCGCACTTTTGTAGTCTTTCGTGGTCGTCATCCCGGGTGTCTCATGCTCTCCAGCGCCGCGCTGGCTGCGCGGAACGCCATCCAGTGTCCGTCGAGGAGCTTCCGCGCCGGGACGCCCCAGTACCTGTCAGGTCGCGCGACCCTGGCGTTACTCATGGGCACCGGATCCCAGCAGGCCTCCATGGCGAACGCTGTGGAAAAGTTCGATGGGTGACACGCCCCTTTCTCCAGCGCCAGACGCCACGCGCCGAGGTCCACGCGTCCGTAGGTGGGCGCGATCCGGTTGAGCGCCACAGCGGCCTCTCTGGCCAGCGCGGCCACGTCTAGCTCGTCAAGGCGCCCCAGATCCTCAGGCCCGTCGAAAGCGCGCCCTGACGGCGTATAGAGGCAGCGCGCCAGCACCTCCAGCTCGGTCCTCGACCCGCGGATCTCTGGCGGCGCATCCGCAGCCAGGTCGAGCGCTTCCGCTTCCTCCGCTACGCTGAGCGCCCGCACCCGCAGCGGCACTGTCGGCGCGCACCGGATGCGGTAGGCGAGCGCCATGGTGGGCCGCAGGGGCAGCAGCAACCGGAAGAGCCGCTCAGGCGCGACGTCTGCCGGGGGCTGAATCATGCTCATTCTCGTCGCGGCGTGGGCAGGTATCCGACTTTGCGCAACATGGATTGCTTACGTACGTCATAGCCTTCTACCAATGCATCCAGCTTGACGACCAAAGCCGCGCGTTGCTGGTCGAGCAACAGCATGTTCATCCCAGGATGAGCATGCACGACCAGTTCGACACGTTCGACGCCGACTCGAATTTCGCATACAGAAGCCAGCAACGAGTCTCCGTCCGCGTGACGTGTTTCCTCATCGATCGCTTTGAACACATCGAGCGAATCGCTGAAGAACGTCGGACCAGACGACCACCAGGAAGGCGTGATCGGAACGATCATATCCATATTGGTATAGATCACGCGAATGGCGCTCCCTTGCCCACCAGCGTCACATCCTGCTCGGTAGCTTTGCCGACGCCCGTCATCAGCGTGACGGGTCCGATGACGTACGCCTCGCTCATGGTCACGGTCTTGCCCGACGCGCCGAGTGTCAACCGCAGTGCGACCGGTGTGCTTGTGATCATGGCCTTTTCAAAATCGAACTCGGGGCCCGAGATGGGCACCGGCGATTTGAACTTGACCGTGCGCACAGGGCTCCCAGGGCTGATCCCAGAAAACCCTCGCACGATGGTTTTGATCTGCGTGATGTCCGATGCGAGATCGGTTTCGATCTCGGTCGCTTCAGCGAGGAGACCGCCGTTCACCTCGGCGAAAACTTGGTCATAGAGCGCCATAGTTCATCTCCTCAGTACGCCGGGCCGGCTTGGTTGATTTTGAAGTCGTCGAAGTAGTCATGCCGCACGGGCTGCGGCGTCGCTGACGCTTCGAATCCTGCCGCAAGCGCGACGACACTGACGCTCGCGTTCATCTCGTCGATCACGCTCGGGTCGAGCAGCGCTTTGCCATCCTGATGGGCGAAGTTGTTGCTGGTCGAGAAATCCGCGATCAGCGCTCGGATGCGCGAAGCCACCGCCCCTGGGTACGTGAAGCCCGGTTCCGGCCGCACACCGGCAGGCGGGTCCGCGGCAATATTGGGCTGCTTCGACGCCAGATGGCGCTGCCTCAACTCTGCCCAGAATGCGAAGATCACGCTGGGGATATGGCCGGGCCTGGCGCGGTAGTCCTTCGTGGTGGAGCTGCCGGTGAAATTCGAACTGGTGATGTCGCGAACCACGTACGATTGACCATTCGAGCGGAAGCCGATCGGAATGAATCCGTTGTTGAGGGCGGTCGTGATCTCGGTCGTCGTGGGTCGATCGCCCTTGGCGACCGGGTCAGGAATCGCGAACGGCGTGCTGTCTGTGTTCGTGTAGTCGGCGAAGTTGAACCCCGCATACACGTCCTCTTGCAGTTGCAGGATGCCGCAGTAGTGCGCGGCGATCATACCGGGGAACCAGTCGTTGTTCTGCACCCATGGGAACTTCGCGAAGACTGAATTTGCCGCCGCAGAGGTCGCGACGGACGTCGCAGCGGACGCGCTGCAGTCGAGGCCAAAGACCACGATCTGGTCCTTGGCGTTGACCGGTTGGTTTTGCGTCCGGATGTACTGGATGTACTCGCCGACGCTGCTGTCGGTCGTCGTCACACCGGACGACGCCGTGCATGCCGCAGCGTGGTAGTAGATCTCCGCTGACTCAAGCGCAGCGAGCGCCAGCGTGTTGTCGTCGGCGCCGGTGCCAGCAGACACGGCAGATTTCGTGATGACGGTGGCGACGCTCTTCGCATGGGTGAACCGCAACGCGCCCAGGATGTGCGCAGACCGAGGACCTTTCGGGGCTGTAGTCACCGTGAGGATGTGCTCGCTCCCAACGCCGCCCACTGCCGCGGTAAACGGCAAGTTCAGGTCGGCAGCGATGGCTGCCTGAGCATTCGCTGCCTGACTGACGGCGAGCTCACCGGAAGCGACAGGGACGCTGGTCCGCAGCCCGCCCCAGTCGATGCGCAGGTCGGTCGCGTCGTCTGCCGCGGTGACGAACGTGAACGTCACGGTGGAGGCTGTCGCCGCAGCGTTCTCGGCGATCAGCATGAGGCGGACGCGCGCCGTCTGGTTGCCCAGATTGAAAGCGAAGTACATCCACCGCGCTTCACTCCTTGCCCCCGTCAGCGTGTCGACGTCGGTTTGGCTGGTCACGTAGTCGCTGAGCGTCTCCGTCGCCAGAGTGCCCGCGCTCGTTTTGTTGGCGACGATGACGACTTCGCGGCTGCCGGACGCACCGGTGCTCGAACCCTGGCCGAAGAAAAACTGCCGCGCAGTTCTCGGAATCGGGCTCCCTGCAAGTCCGAGAAGGCTCACGCTTCACCACCTTTCTTGGCCGGCGGCGCCTGGCGCTTGACCTTGAGGGCCTTCGTGGCCTCTTCGAACGAGCGCGCCGTACACTGGTCGTGTACGGTCAACTCTCCCTTCTTGATCGCGCGCTGCGTGTCGGTGTGGTCGAGCACCACCTGCGGCACGGGCTCGAAATGCTCGATCAGGAAGTCGGCCTCTTTCGGAGGGATTGCCTTGGCCTTCCAGCCGAGGAACCTGGCCTGGGCCCCCGTCTGGAGCAGGCCGGATCGTGGATCGGACACAGGGATGCCGACCCCATTCGCGTCGAGTTTGCCCTCGACCAGGAGATAACGTTGAAGAGGCATGAAGACTCCGTGGAGATGTGCTAGAGTCTGCAAATGCAGACTGAAAAACCGAATGATATGTGGGTTTCGTGTGACGGGTTCGCCGGCGTTATCCCGCGCGCGGACTACAACGTGGAGGAGGTTCGCAGGGTCTATGGTGACGCTGCAGCTGACGCCGCCAGCGCAGCCATGTCAGCACCGGGTAAAGTGGTGTATGTCGCCAAAGAGTCGCAGGCGCCTGGCGCTACGACGGTAGCGCTCAGTGCCGTGCGGGCGCTCCCCGCTGAAGAGCGACTCAAGGTGCTCGAGCTGTTCTGCGTTGCGTGCGGTTACGCGCTCGATCAGCCAACCGACCTGTGCCCGACGTGTCGCATGCCGCTCGGGGTCATGTGAGTGAACCGTTCCAAGAGAAAAGCGCGGCGACGCGGTCAGCTGCAAATTGACAGCGAGCAGGTCATTCCAGGCTTCAGGCGCGAATATGTCTATGGCGAAGGGAGGAAGACGATGGGGATCGACGTAATCCGATATGATCGGTTGATCATCACGGATCCACCAGGCGACGAGATGATCGGCGAGGTGGTAGAATGACCGACGAGGAAGCTTTGGCTGAAGCCAATCTTCGGTGGGCTGGCTCCGGTTTCGTGCGCAAGGACTACGGCACGCCTGCAGCTAAATTCCTCGGCGGTGTATCCTACGAGGTTGGTCTGGTTGACGGTCGCCAAGTATGTCTTGGTCTCGGACGCGGCACTTCGTGGGAAGATGCTTTCGCCAGCGCCGACCGCCATGCTCGTCTGTTCGAGCGCGATAATGTAGTGAAAGTGGAGATCGGCCTATGACGCTCGATGATGCGCAGTCCGAAGCAAAGCGCAGATGGGGACCCACCGGCTATGCAATGCAGCTTTATGGGCCGATAGGGGACATGTGGGTTCGGCCGACAGATGTCGGATATCTCAGTGAGCCGGTCGACGACGGGGAGGAAATGATCCACTCCATGGGCGTCGGGGACACGTTCGATGAAGCATTCCTCATGGCAAACCGCGTCACCCATGCGGCTTCGGTATTGCGGCGCCTACGTGGGGAAAGAGCGTAATCGATGAGCGACTATGCGAACGGATGGAACCGAGGCTTCCGGTTTGCGATTGGTGGCAGCGACGAGGTGCGCAAATTCACCGACGAGCAATTGGCCGCCGCCGATGGTCCAGCGGTCGAGCTAGAGCGCGCGGCTCGCTGCATCGAAGTGGCGTGTCATCACGAACGCGTCGAGCACAAATGGGGGCTTGTTAGTTGCCGACGGTGTCCAGCGATTCATGAGGACACAACATCTAATAGAAAGGTTCATGTGACATGACCGAAGAAGAAGCTATGGCTGAGGCAATGTGAAGGTGGGGAACTCGGGCTATGCGAGGCGACACATGTCGCCGCACGGCGCGGATGAAGACGCATACTGGCTTATTGCCGATGGGTGCCCACTGGTCCACGGCCTACCCGTCTAACAGGAGCCCGTTCTTGTCTACAGCATCAGCCCCGACCGACGCAGAACGAAATCCGTCCCGTTGAACTGAGCCACGGCGTTCGCCCGCACGCTCACCGGCATCGTGACCAGCGTGCCAGCTGCTGGCCCACCGTTCACGATGGCCACGGTGAAAGCGCTGACGTCGAACCGCGACACCTCGATGAGGTCGGGCGCCGCGGCGTTCGTTGGGTCGAGCGTCAGCACGATATTCTCGGTGAGCGTCGCGGCAGGGATGCGGCGCAACTCCCCCTGGCTGGTCAGCAGGGTCTGAGCAGCCGACCCCGTGAGGTCTGCCCCCTGGCTCCCAGCGACAGCGCGGCGCACACGCAGATAGGCCCCGGGGAAGCCACCGCTGGCGTTGATGACGTTCTTGCCATCGTCGACGAGGTTCGCCTCCGGGCTCCAGCGGAACACCTCGCCGAGGTCGAGCAGCTCCACGTATTCGATCTGCGCCGGCCCGCGACCCGTGCGAAGCTGGTCGACACCCTGGACGACGGTGATGGCGCGACGGGGGATGGTCATGCTAAAGTCTGCGATCTATGATCGAACCAAGTGGCCAGATGTCGGATGCACAAATCAAAAGGATGGTCGATGCGTGCATGGACGACATCAACGCCGAAGAATGGGAAGGCGGCGGAGCCATCTACGCGTCTCCGATTGGCAGTGAGCGCGAATTCATCGAAGGACTTCGTGTGCTTGGAGATCTACACGGATATGGGACGCTCACCGGAGAACAGATCGATCGACTCGCCCTAGCCTATCAAAAGGCATAGCGAACGGTGGTTCATGGGTTCGGAAACTCCTCGGTGCCGTCAGGCCGGTCCAGGTAGTGCTCCAGGATCTCGGTCGCGTCATCAACGCCACCCTCGCCATTCGCGCGCAGGTTGGTGAGCATCTCTGGCGCGACATCGCCAGGGTCCACCGCATCGAATGGTCTGATCTGCTCCCACACGCTCAGGGTGACCTGAACGCTGGGAAACGCGCGCACGATATGCCCGCCCGCGCGACCTGATTGCAGGCCAGCGTTGGCGGCGCCGTCACCCGGGACAGGAGCCATCATGCCCTGCGTTCCGCTCTCATAGCGGACACCTGGGCCGCTGAGACCCAAGCTCACCCCGATGTGCGTGCCCGGCGGGCCACCGTTGTGGCTGTAGGCCGGGTGATGCCCGAGGTCGATAGCTGACTGGATCGCGGCGTCGACCGCTCCGCGCAACCCATGGCGATCAATGAGGGCCCCGGGAAGCGTGAGCTCCTCGAAAATCCAGCAGACCCCGAGCTCGCGTCGACGCATCGACTTCACCAGCGAGTAGCGCTCAAAAACGCTCCGTCCACTCCACCAGCAGTAGAGCGCTGGGAAAGGGGTCGGGTCTCCTTCCTCATCGCCGCGGACGAAATACCCGGCTGGATCCCATGGGAAACGGTTCGCGGGCGGAACTGCGTCAGTGACGAACCCGGGGCCATCGAGGCGCCCTGTCGGCAGGGTGGTAAGCTTCGGATTCAGCGAGGTGCGGATCCAAAACGCCAGATAGTCGAGGAGACCGGTGACGGTCGGATCGTCGATCGGCGTATTGGCCACGCCGGCCGGCACCGGCAGTACCAGGGGCCCGACGCTATTGCTGAGGCCGGGCATTAGAACGGGACCTTGCGATCGAGCGCTGTCAACGTGAGCATGTAACGAAACGGACGCGTGGTATCAATGCGCATCAGTTTGTAAGGCCGCTCTACCCCATCGGCTTCAATGACCACGTACACCCATTCAAAGCCCACCGCATCACCCGGATTCAGCTGCTCAGGCGTATATCCACCAGCGGGCGGCCCCGGGTAGAATGGCGTGATGGGCCCAATGAGAAGGCCTCCAGATGCGCCTTGCACGTGGGGGCGCGGAAAGATCTCCAGATTCGTGACGACGGGGGCCCCCGTCTGGGGGTGGCCGCCCGTCCACACCCGCGAGCGCACGATGACGCGTGCAGTCCGCACGTCGAAGCCAGCGACCCCGGACAGTTGCGTAGGGCTCGCCTTCGACCGCAGCCGGTCCGCTAGACCCAGGAACCGGTCCCGCGGGCTCACCATTGCCCCGGGCCAAAGGCGTCATACTGCGGGGTGTCGCCGAGAAGCCGCGCGAGGCGCTTGACCAGGATGCGCCCCTCCTGGCGGAGGTAGAGCCCGCCACGAGGTGCATCCGTGCGCAGCTCGTCGACGTCACCGGCGTCCGCGGTGGAGCGCAGCCCCTGTCGTTGCAGTTCGATCGCTGCAAGGTCATCGAGGATCGAGAGCGCTTCGTTCTCGGTGGAGCCGTCCGGCATGATCCCACCGTCGCCCGACGCCTGGATCCGGTTGATCAGGGCCTCTTTCGACGGGAAATCAACCGCGAAATTGTAGCCCATGTACAATCGGATCTTCACGCGCCGAGCTTCGGAGATCGCCATTGTCAGCCTCGGCCGGGCTGGTTCTGCGTCGGCTGGGGTTTGCCAGAGGGCGCAGGTCCCGCGGCCGGCGCCGGCACGGCCGGCGATCCGGGGTGCCCAGCCATCATGGCGCTCAGGAGATCGACCTTCGCCTCGAGCTCTCGGTTCTTCTGCTCGAGCGCCACCATCGGCTCCAGGCTGGAGCCACCGGCACTGGAGCCAGTCGCTGCGATCAGCTTCCGCTCGGCGTCCCCGAGAGTGGCTGCCTTTGCGATCGCATCGTGTACAGGCACCGCCACCCTGCCCTTTGCCACGAGGAGAGGCGCGAGACCGCCCACGACGACGCCGTTACGGACCGTACAGATCGCATCGTCATAGATCGCCAGGACATTTGCGGTGTCCCCAGGCTGAATGACGACCTCCATCGGATCGGCACCAGGGCCAGCGTGCAGGAGGAATCGCTGTTCGTGTTTCGTGGGATTCTCCCACGTGGTCATGTGGAAATGTGAGTGCATGCCTTCTCCCTGCCCGGCGCTCACACGCCAAGCCGGTATGATGGTGAATTATTGAGATGACTGTCAGGTCTCGGAGATGTCCGCGATCGTCGCGACTGCATTCGGGTCGAGCACCTGGAGTTGCACATACGTGTAGACGTTGAACTCGAGGGTATTGCCGAGGTTCCCCAGTGGGGAGACGATGATCGGCAGCATGTATTGCTGCTTGAGGTCGAGACCCATCCGCTGCACGAACACATTCGTCGGCACGGACGCCTGCGGGATGAACGCGCGCGGGAACACCAGCCGCACATTCGACGTGTTGAACATGAACAGCTTCTTCGCGGGCGCGCGCGATGACCTGTACACCGGCATGTTGCCCCAGAAAAGGTCGTTCGCGCCGAGCATCCCGAGTTGCGCAGGAGCAGGGCCGGCGCCATTGATCCGCAGCATGGGGCTCATCAGGCCGGCGTATTTGCGATGCACGTTGCCGGTCGTCAGGATCATGTTGGGCGTTTTGCCACCAGCGTTGAACACCGCGACCTCAGCCTGGCGCAGTAGGTCGTCGGTGAGGGGTCGATCGACACCGCCGTTGGCCAGCACGTTCGCAGCCCACTGCGTGTCGACAGCCCGATCGATCGTCGCGTAGGTGCCGGTAGAAAGCGCGGCTCCGCCAGCGAGCCCCACGATATTGGGGTTGCCGCCGCTGGTCCCGGTGCCCGTGTAGAAGTCGATCGCGACCTGTTTGGTGATCTGGGTCAGCGAGTCACGGATCTCGCTGTCAACCAGCTGGCGCAGCTCCGTGGGCGAGCCATCAGCCGACGCTGCGAGGATGGCGGCCAAATCGCTCACCTGCGTGGGGCTGCGATAGTTGCCGAAATTGAGCACCGCGGGGACCTTCTTGGTCTTCGTGAACTCAGTATTTCGATCGACGATCGACCCCTCAGCGAAAACGGTCGTCGCTTTCGTGCCATCGAACTTGGCGACCCATGCGATATTCTTGCCGGAGTCGTTCGGCACGATCGGCACGATTCCGAGCTCGATCGCATCCATATTGCGCTGATCGGCGATCAGCGCAGTGTAGAGCTGCGACAGTGCCACGCTGAGCGTTGAAAAAGTCTCTCCGGCCATCTGAATCCTTCTTTCGTGATCTTCTTACCGGCCTCGAACATGCTCCGTGAGGAGTTGCTCGATTTGGGTATACGGGTTGCTGGCGCCATTACCCGGCGCCCCAGGCCCACCTCCGCTCCCCTGTGGGTTTTGCGGAGGAAGGTAGATTTTCGCGTCGGGCGTCTTGCCCCACGCTTTCAGTCCATCGACGAGCGGAACTTCGCTCTCTCCGGCGCGAAACACGATGTCGTCGCCTTTGCCGTCGTCGGCATAGGTGAGGTAGCCCCTGCTGTTGATGAACGCGAGCGCGTGCTCGGCGCGATCTGGCGTGATGCCGACCTTGCCCAGCCCCTCGATCGCGGCCGTGCGCAGGGCCGTCGAGCGGGAACGCTCTCGTTCGATCTGGGCTTTCTTCTCGCTCTCCTCTGCCTGCTTTTTGAACCGCAGAAGCTCCTTCTGCTGGGCGTCAAATGCTGCCTTGTGTTGCTGCCACTCGGGCAGCTCCTCAAGCTTGACTGCGGCCAGAGCGTCCTTGCCAGCCGGTGTCGCCGGTTTCGGTTCTTCTTTGGGTTTCAGCGCGGCGAACTTTTCCTCCAGCGAGGTGCCGATCTTGCCCAGGAGGTCCTCTTGCCCTTTGGCGAGCATCTCGGTGAATTGCTTCGTCAGCGATCGGCTATGCTCACCGAGTCGCTTGCCGAACGCGCCGCTCAGTTTTTCGTCCAATTCCTCGGCCGTGATGTACTTGGGCGCATCGCTGCCGCTCGGCGCACCGGACGCGCCGCTATCCCCTGCGGATTTAGGGCCCGCACTGCCCACGGGGTCTGCCATTGCTGGCCTCCTTTCAGTCTCACCGCGACCCATGGCGATGAGGTTTGAGCGCGGCTCCAATGAACTGCGCGGACGCACTGTCGGGGCTCGAACCCGGTCCCTACCTGATGAGCGCTACTTGAGCGCTTCAGTGCGATGTGTTAAGGGTTCCTCGGAGGATGCACCACCCGATGAAAAGCGATGAATCCATAAAAAGAATCACGACGGCGTTCTACGCGCTCCCCTCGGACACGAGGCGCGAGATTGCACTGTCCGGCAATGGCCTTGACGAACTCGGGGAGATCATTCGAACGGAGCTGAAAACCGCCAGGAACGCCGCCCTCGACCAGGGCGCGTCGGTCGCCGCAAATCTACTCGCCGCGGACCCGGAGATAGAGGCTGAGATCATGGCGTCCGTCGAAGAACTACACGAATAGGTTCGTCAGTTCCCGTTCGTGCGCGCATCAGCGCGATATGATAAACTGCGTCCCTATGAGAGACTCCCGGATCAATGTCGTGTCAGATGAACGCGTGCCGGCTGGCGTGATCGCTTTCGTGTCTCCGGCGGAGATCGTGCGGCACGTGTACCCTGATGGTTCGGTGCATGAGCAGGTGAAATCACAAGCCTCGATCGTCGTCATGCTGCCCGATGGACGCACGGTGGGACCAATGCCAATTCTCCCGATCGAGGCCACATCGTCCGAAGAGCAAAAGTCAATCTGACTTAGCTAAAAAGCTCTACGAGCTTCAGTGTGAAGTGCTATGATCCTGTTTAGGAGGAATCACATGACCGAGACTATTACGGTGAGACGGGACGATGGCGAACTGAGTGCTGACCTGAAGCCATATTTGGACGATATGGTTACTGGCCATAAAATCGACCGCGCCGTCATCGGTCCATTTTCGATGGTCCTTGACCACTGTTGTAGCGGCAGATCGAACTACGTTCAATATTGGGACGCTACCCTGGCCGGCAGCGCGCTACCTCAAGGGCTGACGGTCGATTATGACAGAGAACGCGCGCTCAGGGGGACAGGTCCCACAGCGCAGGCAGCGTGCGATGACCTGCGGGGTAAGATTGCAGCGATCGCCAAATGGGCCTCCACGACCCTGCATCCCGAGTTCGAGCCGCTCCACTATGCCAGCGATCATGGCGACGGTGCCAAATGCGATGTGCTATGAGCAGTTGATGATGAGAACATATTTCGACTGGGCATTCACCCTACCGAAATGGTGGTTCGTCCTCATGATCATCGTGATCCCAGTGTCGATCGCGCTGTTCGTCGGTGGGGTGGTCGCGATGGCGCTACTGCCGACGTCGTGGGCGCCGGTTATTGACCGATGGTGGCCCGCGATTTATGCGGGCACCATTTTTCAGACGACGGTATTTATGCTGAGGAAACCATGAAAACCTTGCGAGACGTTGAGCATCTGTCGGCTGAGTTTACTCAGGCGCACCCACTGGAATCTGCGATATGGGCTGCGGCAAAAAACGACATTCGCCAACACACGCAGCAATTCGCCGACCTCTGGCGAACTAAGAGATTAGAGATGTGGGATATCGATGGCCTCGACGCGATATATTTCGGCGCATTTGTCATCAGCGTCACACGCCTCGGAATAAAGCTTGATGATCGCCATGCACACGCCATTTACATGCATCAACATCTCGAAGCCTGTTCCGTTGTGCATGGGTGACAGCCATGATCCATGATCACCATCGCCCCGTCACACCGACTGAGGCCGACGAACTTCCCGAGGCTATCGGGCGTGCTGTGCTGGGCAATTCGCGGCATGGAGACGCGGAGAGTCTTGCCGGCTACATCCTGTTAAAAATTCGCGTCGAGACGTATGAGGCAAGGTGGCGCGGAGAGTCAGGCGTCGAATAATGTGCTATATGCTCAGCAACAACGCCAACCATGCTAACTATTGATGATGCCTATTGTCGCGCGATCTTCACAACCGGTGATTCTCGCTCGGCCGCCGACAGAGCCTACGCAGCCCTGAGCCGTCGTGGGTTTATCGTTGGGATGTCTCAGGTCATTCTCGAACTTGGAGAGGCTGACGAGGTGACCGAGCTACGCGGCTCGGTAGAACTGGCTACCAAGCGAGAAGCCGAAGACCTGGAGCTTCTACACGGTGGCAAATAGCCTGACGAGCTCCCGTTCGTGCGTCTCGACGTTGGCGGGATAGGTGGTCCGCACAGTGTCGAGGAAAGCGCCCGCTTTCCAGCGGTACTCCTCCGCGCGGCTATCGTGCGTAAGCAACGCAC
>Ga0207646_10001545_pt1 | contig 28197 bp, 19 predicted proteins | sample KBSK5502metaG_FD_184343 | JGI IMG/M metagenome (GOLD analysis project Ga0207646, IMG submission 184343) | Corn, switchgrass and miscanthus rhizosphere microbial communities from Kellogg Biological Station, Michigan, USA - KBS K5-50-2 metaG... | ecosystem: Host-associated > Plants > Roots >...
GATCGGCGGCGCATCGCGCGGTAGCGCGGCAGGCTGAGCGGGAGTCGCTGGTGTTGTTGAAGAACAACGGCGTGCTGCCCTTATCTAAGACTGGTAGCTATACCCTGGTTGTCGGGGGCGATCACGCAAATAATCTGGGCTATCAGTTGGGCGGTTGGTCGATCTCCTGGCAAGGAGGGAGCGGGACCACCACCATCGGAACAACACTCTGGCAGGCTATTCAGCAAGCAGGACTGTCCTCCTCGGTGAAACTCAACTTCGTCGGGACCCGCACGAAGGGAAATTACAAAGGGGATGTCGGAATCGTCGCCGTTGGGGAAACGCCTTATGCTGAAGGCAATGGTGATACCAGCACCCTGGCGCTCAGCAGCACCGACGCGACGGAGGTCTCGGATGTTTGCAGTCGGGTAACGAAGTGCATTGTGTTGTTGTTCTCTGGGCGTCCGATCATCGTCAACACCCAGTTGAATCGATCCTCCGCATTCGTCGCCGCGTGGATCGGCTCAACTGAAGGCGAAGGCATCACCGACGTGCTGTTTGGCGATTATGGCTTTCGGGGCAAACTGACCTATACCTGGCCGAATTCTGTGACGCAGGAACCCTGCAATCAGAATAACGGCTGCACTGGTGCCCTATTCCCTTATGGGTATGGCATCACCCCCTTCTAACCGGTGATGCCGGGTTGAGGTAACCATGAAACCCACTCCAGAGACTCTATTGGAGTGGGTTTCATGGTTTTTCTGTGTAATTGGCTCCTCGAACAGGATTCGAACCTGTAACCTACCGGTTAACAGCCAGTCCGTCACAAAAACACCAGTTGGTTGATTTGGAGCGGCTCAAAAAGCCAGTCTGTATCAATACAAAATGTGGGAGCACGAAAAAGTTATCTGGTCATAACCGTACTGAGCCGGTTGCTCATTGCTTCCAAATAACACTATAACACATAAAAGTGGCAATAACAATTCTGAATATCTCAAAAGACCAAACCATATTGTTGATAGAATTAAATGTTAAAATTTATGGATTTCGTTGACCAAGTTTTCTTCTCAATCATAGGATTTAGATAGTATAATACTCATCAATCCTACTCGATAACTTTTTTCTTTAAGGTAGTGATTGTCATCCTAATTACACTTAACATAAAAAGCTGGAAATAGATAAGAAAGGTTACTGCTTTAATGTTATACTTAATGGCGCGCAAAGTTTGGGCAATCAGCAAATGGATTTGGCTGACATTTATTGCCATGTTTCTCGCTACTTTTATTGCTAATCTCCTAGTTGTCCAGGTTAAAGATTTATCTTCAACCATCCTCGTTAGCGTACTTCGCTGGTTTGCTCATCTAGGACGAATTCAAATTCTCACGCTTGTGATCATTGGATTATTTTTTATACTCACTGCTGGTTCATTGATCTATATAATAATAGAGAACGTTCGTAATGGTGGAGAACCAAAGCGCAAATACCTACGGCATGTTATCGCTGCTCATAATAAGCTTAACCCCGTAGGGATCTACCAGCAATCACAGGCATTGATCTCTGTCAATGTCTCTCTCGATGCCAACTTTATACATATGCAGGCTATGCCCGATCGGCCTCGCTATGATATACCAAGCGAACAAGAAAGGCTATACCAAGAGACACTTCAGCGTCTTGACCTGAGTATAGAAGAGCGGGAAGAACAGATACAACGTTTACGAAGTATTTGGTGTTACTCCCCTCAGAACCCAGGAATATCTATTTTTGATCGAGAACGGGAGTTGAAAATCGAAGAAGCAATAAAACGTGTCAAAGCAACCTCCCCTGCAGCTATCATCTTAGGCTCCCCTGGTTCGGGCAAAACTACCACTCTTCGTTGGCTAGCATATCATATGGCCTCAGCTTCAAATAAGTGGTTTTATCGCCTTCCAGAAGGTTTGTCCCATAAGCAGATTCCTATTCTAATAGATATCAGAGATTATGCAAAAAAAATTAGCACTGAAGACCTCTCTTTTGAAGAATTCCTTATTAAATACCTTGGTAAGATCCATCCCCAACTACCAAGTTTGATTTTGAACAAACTAAAGAAAGGACGCTGCTTGCTATTATTGGATGGATTGGACGAAGTAGCCAACGATATCTTGAGAAGGAAAGTTGCAGGGAATATCTATGATTTCATCGCGTCCTATTCTGATGAAAAATCTACAAAGAAGCGTTTTAATCGTTTTGTCATTACCTCACGCATTGTTGGATATGAAGAAGGGCCATTTAATTCATATGCCCATTATACTCTCCTTGAACTCACAGAAGAGCAAATAGATGGCTTTTTAAGCACTTGGTGCCCTGCCATTGAGCGCCACATGATACAGTCTGCAGAGAGATCAAAAGAATTGAATGCTTTACAAAAAATTCAGGCAAATGTCGCAGGTATGGAGCAAAAAAACCTCTTGCTAGAAACCATTAAGAGTAGCCCTGGCATCAGACGTTTAGCAGTCAACCCATTAATGTTAACCATTCTCTCTTTAATACAAAGAAATGGCAAAACTCTTCCGCACAGGAGAATCGACCTCTATCAAATTGTCACACGCACGCTACTTGATAACTGGAACCAAGGAACTGGACGCGAGGCTCTCAATATAAAGCTTGCGGAACAAACGCTAAGCGCGCTTGCATATCATATTCATAGAAGCGATCGTCTCAGTACTGAAAGAGATGTGAAAAATATTGTCCGACACTCGATGACAAAATTTTATGAGCGGGATCTAACTCAAGCGGATGAAGATATGGTAGACAATTTCATAGAAACCATCCGGCGAACTAGTGGGGTGTTTGTCGAAACCGGACAAGGGCTCTTCAGCTTTATGCATCGTACATTCCAGGAATATTATACTGCTCAGTATATACTCCAAAAGACATCAAATGATCTGCTGACTTTTGCAGTAAATTATTGCTGTTCTCCAATCTGGCACGAACCACTTTTACTTACAATCGCTGACATGAGCGGACGAGACAAAGGTGTGGCAAGCGCGATTATCGAGGCCATCGCTGAAGCAAACGAAGACTACAACAACATTCTACATCAAAATCTGCTCTTTGCAATAAATAGTATGGTTGATTGTGAAATTTGGTCCATTAGGAAAGAACTACAAAAGCGTTTAGCTTACCAACTATTTGATCTCTATGGTGACGTTCTAGGTGCTGGACGCTACACAAAGCTGCAAGACGGCATTGAGCTGGCTTCGTTACTTTGGTTACAAGCGCAACCACAAGAAAGCTATACAATGCCACCTCTATTAGAGGCTTGGCGTGATGCGCTATGTAATGATAAAAACGCTGTACGTCAAGAAGGTTCTGTACATCTATTAGCGTCAATTGGTCTCAATTTGTCAAATAGTCCTGAGTCAGTTTTAACTGCTTTGCTTCCGCCGCTGCTCAAATTGGCTGATCTACAAGACTTACCATGTCCTCAATCGATAGTGGCACAATTTCCCCAGCTAGTGGCTCATCCTTCTTCACAAAGAGTTGCAGAATATGCCTTTGTAACTTTGAATCTACTAGATGCAGCTGGACCAGCAGGTTGGCTACATACTGAGTGGCTTGAGTGGAGCAAAGAGTGCCCAGAATTATTGGAGCGTCTTACGCAACACTCACTCGAGCTTGGTCTCCTTATCACGCCTACAACACTACCTTCCGAGGAATACGATAAGTACTGGGCGCAGAACTTCGAGATTAATGAAGCGCTATTCGAGATATATAATCATTGGATAGAAATTGGTCAGAACGATCCAAGTAAATTACAGAAGCAATTACTCCAAGCAAGTAATACAGTACGTTACCCGCATGCCTATCTGCTCAAACATTTGCTCGAGAAGGAAAAAGAATTATCATCAACAGGACAACCCTGGCAGATGATTTGGGATAAGTTTCTTCAAGAAGAGATGGCCCGTGGCAGGAATGCAACCTATCACGCCTGTTTATATCTACAGTTTGTTCTCTGCAAAAATAATGAGAAACGACTGCTGGAATTAGCAAGTAGATTGACAACAGCACTTTCAACCAAAAATCAAGAGCAAATGCAAGTGCTAATTATGGTGGTTTATTTCCACCACATACTTGATATGGCAGATTCGCGAGACTTACGCAAAATGAGAAGTTCAAGAGAATTTTTTTATTTACCCGACTTGCGTTGCGTACTCCATTTAGTACATCTTCTATATCTAAGATATCAAAGAGACATCCGAGAGAGTTCGAGATTCGGACCAGTAATTAGGGATGAAGGCTGGCTAAACAGAGATTTGATAGTAGAAAATTTATGCAATATATTAGAACAAAGAAAAGAACTTGCAACCTATGCCTTGCTTGGCCTCTTTAACGTGATTTTTACAAGCCAATCGGGAATGTCAATAGATAAACCAAAAATACGATATTATATTCGAAAGTTTAGACGGCAATCATCGCCACTTACAATAGAACATCGATTGCTCATAAGAGCAGTATTACGGCTGATGAATGGAAGGTATAACATTCCAACACCCTCAGAGCTTGAGGAGCCCGATATAAAAGCCGCGATACAAATTTTGCAAGAAGACAAACCAGTTCCTCACGAAGTGCGAGATAAAGCCGCACAAAAGATAATGGACATTCTAAATGATGAAATGTTATCGCTTCGTCCAACACAACGATATTCAGACTATCACAAGCCCTGGCGATTAGATGACATATTGTTCGAGGCCCTCCAGAGATTAGCAGATCAGGATTTAGCAGAACGATTAGCTCAAGAGTAAAAGCTATTAACTATTACTTTTAGATACCTGCCATTGAACGAAAAAGAGTTGTTTGGAAGGCAGGAACTCAGAAAAACACCGTTTGCCCGCTTTAAATCGGCTTAGGAAGTCAATTCGTATAACTACTCAAAAAGGTACGCTCAAAAGAGGCAGGTACGCATAGGTTTTTACTATACCGCTTTCCTATTGGAAAGGCAGGTAGTCAGTGCTTCTGTGGAGATTATACCAAAGTACAGCACCTAAAACAAGTGTTTCAGAAGAACAAAATCCTATAGCTGTCAATGTAAAAGTAACGAGCTTGCCAGTAAGCTTGAGTACGATCTGTTCCGGAGAAATTAAGAAAACAGTACTAGATGCTAGAAAATTAATGCAAAGTAAAGTAAAATCATTGATCAAAATGATAGATAGAGGAAATAAGAAAAATGGCTAATAGATGGACTAAAAAGCAACTCGACAGTTTTCAAGAAGCCGCCCAATCATTGAAACTTTATCGTCGAGCAGACTTGCATAATGAGGCAAATGGAGCATCTCTCATTGAGGAACTATATGTAGACCCACTTCCAAATGATGCGATACTTGAGACCATGCTCAAGGCTAACACAACATTTCTGATAGGAAGAAAAGGCACAGGCAAATCTACAATTTTCCAAAGAGTTCAGCACGAACTCCGCAAGCGTTCAAACTATACTTCAGCCTACATCGATATTAAAACAGTTTATGAAACATCTCGAGCAGATCCCGCTCTTCTCGCAAGAATTGATGGTCCCTCGGTTGCCCTTTCAAAGGAGTCATTTGAAAAACTTCATCTCTACAGAACTTTCTTGCGAGCCGTAATTCAAGATATTCGTAACGAACTGAGAAAACGAGCTGAAAGTACGCTTTTAGAACGCATTAAAAGGTTCTTCTCAGGAACGATAGATGAGTTATTTGAGAACTTAGACACTTTGCTAGAAGATATTGACAACAATCGCTACTCTAACATCACGGGCGTAAAAACCGTCTCAGTTCATGATACCAGCGGAATATCTACAGAAGCAGATATCGAAGGTACTTCTAGTGTAGGTTTAGGACCGAAGCCTGGATTAACAGCTTCATTCACAGCCAAAGACACTGAAAAGGTCTCTTTAGGTCGAGAGCAGACGTATGCAGATATCTTGCTCCTCGAGTTCAATATTAAAGGATTTCTGCTACGCTTGAAAGAGTTACTAGAACAAATCTCAATCAGACATCTTTACATATTCATAGATGACTTCTCTGAATTACCAGAAGATGCTATGAAAGTTGTCGTTGATACTCTTCTTGCTCCATTAAATAACTGGTCAGAAGAACTCATCAAGTTCAAAATAGCTGCTTATCCAGGTATGATATACTATGGTGCCATTGACAAAGCAAAAATTGATGAGATCAACCTAGATTTTTACAAACTCTATGGTGCCAAAAATCTGGCCACTATGGAAGAGAAAGCCATTGATTTTACCCGTCGGTTAGTAGAGGTTCGTTTACATCACTTTTGCAAATGCGATGCAAGCGTATTTATCGATTCTAGATACGATGATGTGTGGCGAATCATATTTTATGCTACAATGGCTAACCCTAGAAATCTTGGCTATATATTATTTTATTTGCACGAATCCCATCTCATTTATGATCGGCCAATTAGTTCATCTGCGCTTCGAGAGGCAGCCCGCAAATACTATGAGGAAAAAATTGAACCTTATTTTAAAATGAACAAATTTTTACAAGAAAGCTTTTCTGAACGTTCTTCCGTTTTGAGCCTTAGAGAACTGCTCGAAACTCTAGTAAAAAGAGCAAGAGAACTCCGGTACTACAAAGATTTAGAGATGGCATCTCTAATGAGAAAAACAGCTACACCTACCAGTCATTTCCATGTTATGTCAGAGTATGAGTCTTTGCTTTCGACGCTTGAACTGAACTTTTTTCTAACGAAGTACTCTGAGATGAGCGATCGGGATGGTCGAAAAGTGTCAGTATTTGCCTTCAATCTTGGGCTATGTCAGAAGTTAAACATCGAGTTTGGAAAACCTCGTGGAACGGATTACCGTCACTATTTTGTAGACCGAGTCTTTGATTACACGCCAATCCTTCAAAATTACCTCGAAGTAAACCAAGAAATTATATGTGATCATTGTCATTTTGTTTTCGGCTTTAACGAGTTGCCGATATTGAGAAGATACCGAATGAAGTGCCCTGAATGTTCCATCGGAACCTGCCAAGTCATAAACTTATCTAAAAAGTATGAGTCTATTCTAAATACAGTTGACAAGGCATTACTTTTACCTCAGACTGAACTCGGTATTTTACAGACTCTGAAAACTGAAAGTACTCCAATGTTAGCCGCAGAGATAGCAGCAAACTTAGATTGCTCTTATCAACTTGTGGGAAAGAGAGGAAAAATCTTAGCTGAACGAGGACTTGTTCAAAGAACTGAGAGCAAAGGACGACGCCAGTTTAAACTCACAAAGACTGCCGAGGAAATGTACTTCAGCGATAACAAGATCGATGACCTCGATTACTAATATCTTGTCTGATTGAAATTCCTTTGTTTTTGGGCAAGGAACTGTCATTTTTTAAGCATGAAGCCGCCACCATCCAAAGAAAGAACCCTGAAAGGCTTTTCAGTTGCAGGTTTTTGTATTTCTGTCTCTGACATCATATTTATTACAAATTCTATACTAACCTTCTCAACTCTTCGGTCAGCTTTGTGACAAGTTCGGCAAGGCGGATTACAGCTCCGTCCTGGATGACAAGCCGCTGACCGACGGCATAGGTAGTATCTCCCGATTTGGTGATATAGTCCTGGTCAACAATGCCTTCACAGTGGGCAAGTAGATGGCGCTGCTGAAACAGTCGCAAGAGGTCGGCCATTTCCGCAGGGGTCAGCAGGTCTTCATATCCCTTGCCAGTCGCTGTACGCCAAAGAGCTGATCCTTCGGTCAGATTCTGGAAGACGTTCTTCCTGCGCCGCGTAGTCGTGGCCGCAGGAGTGCGGTCAAAGAGGGCCTCTGCTATCCGCTGAAAAGCCCCTACCATTCGCCCCATACTATTCTCAAGGATTTCTCGCGCCGTATTCCTGGCTGCATCCGCGTCGGCTGCTGCCTGCACTGCCTGTCGTATAGCGGGCAGTGCCGCCAGGGATTTCTGTACTGTCTCGATGGTCTGTGAGAAGGTGCTTTCAGCCGAATTATGGCCGCAGGCAGGACAGAAGAACGCGGCTCCGAGTGATGAATATCTGCATCCACATTGCTCACAGGTGAATTTCTGCCTCAACTCTTCGGCGGCACTGATGGGAACAATCAGCGTCGGAGTGCCTGGCTTGTAGGACATGGATATATTGATAAAGCCAGGGCGCTGCCTGCGGTTGAAATCTTTCGCATCCTGAGAAAGCGCCTTGCCGATTATGCCCTGGATGTGGTTGATTCCCACCTGGCGGATATATTCCTGTTGCTCCGGGGTATTCCACTCGGTTGATTTCGCTTCCTCGCGACAGATCGGGCAGAACACTTGAGTGTCACTGACCTTATGCTTCCAGTCCTCCATTAGAACCTTGAAGTCCGCCTGACAAGCCCCAGAAGGGCAACGCCGGTCAAAGTAGCCGTCATTATCGATAGGGATGGAAACGGGAAACTTACTCCGCTCCATCTTTTTTAGCTCTCGGATAACATTATCAAACATTTACGCCCACTGTCTCATTTGGTGAATGATAAGATATAGGTGGGTTAATTATACAGGAAACCCATATAAACGCACAAGCAGACCGACAAGCAGGGGGGGCACACTCACCAGCAAGAGAATTTGCCGGGCAGGAAAAAGAAGGGGCACGCTGCATTGGAGTTACTCAAATTCCTATGGTACTTTTGGTTATTTCTGACTTTTTACTCACCTATCCGTATAGAATTAAGGTCAGCCTTTAAGAAAGACCGGAAATCAACCCGGAAGCCATATTTCAGGCTAGGCAAGTACGGGGATACTATAAATATTAAATTTGCTATACCTAACGCTTGTTAAGTCATAGAACATGCTATAATTCTTTTATAATTAGCCATAGTATTGTGATTAAGGCAATGACCGATATTAACCAGAATCCTGAACAAAAAGCTCGCGACAAGATCGATGCTCTCCTGGAAGAAGCCGGCTGGAAGGTTCAGCATGCAAAAAAAATTGATTTCAACGCCGGTCTGGGCATTGCCGTGCGCGAATATCAAACCGATGTTGGTACGGTGGATTATGCGCTTTTCGTTGATAAAAAAGCGGTAGGTGTCATTGAAGCGAAACCGGAAGAGTGGGGATACCGCATCACTACAGTTGAAGAGCAAGCAAGCGGTTATGCCGGTGCAAAGTTTAAATGGGTGAACAACAAAGAACCCCTGCCTTTCGTGTATGAAAGCACGGGTGTGATTACCCGTTTCACCGATGGGCGTGATCCCAGACCCCGCTCAAGGGAAGTGTTTACTTTTCACCGTCCTGAAACTTTGCAGGAATGGATAAGTCAAGCGGCCTCCTTGCGAGAGCGTCTGCAAATGCTTCCGCCGCTCAATCATCACGGCCTGCGTGATTGCCAGATTATTGCTATTGAAAACCTGGAAAAATCTTTCAAGGAAGATCATCCCCGCGCGCTGATCCAGATGGCAACCGGTGCGGGGAAAACCTTTACCGCTATCACGTCGGTCTACCGGCTTTTGAAGTATGCGGATGCCAAGCGCGTTCTGTTTCTTGTGGATACCAAAAACCTTGGGGAACAGGCGGAGCAGGAATTCATGACCTATCTGCCGAATGACGATAACCGCAAATTTACAGAGCTTTATAATGTCCAGCGGCTGAAATCGCCGTATGTAGCAAAGGATAGCCAGGTCTGCATCAGCACCATCCAGCGCATGTATTCATTACTGAAAGACCAGCCACTGGATGAAGCAGCGGAGGAAATCAACCTGGCTGAACTGGTACTACCCAAGGAGCCTCTGCCTGTCGTCTACAACAGGAAAATCCCGCCGGAATTTTTCGATTTCATTTTCATAGATGAATGCCACCGATCAATCTACAACGTCTGGCGACAGGTCATAGAGTATTTTGACGCTTATCTTATCGGCCTTACGGCAACGCCGGATAACCGTACCTATGGCTTTTTCAGGAAGAATGTAGTCAGTGAATACCCCCGCGAGGAAGCAATTGCCGATGGCGTGAACGTAGGTGACGAAATTTATGTTATCGAGACAGAACGCACCAAAAGCGGCGGAAAAATCACTGCTAGGCAACTGGTGGAAAAGCGCGAGCGCTTAACCCGGAAAAAGCGCTGGGAGCTGCAAGACGAAGACGAGACCTATACCACCACGCAGCTTGACCGGGACATTGTCAACCCGGATCAAATACGCACGGTTATCCGCGCTTTCAAGGAAAAACTGCCGGAAATTTTCCCTGGCAGGAATGAAGTACCGAAAACCCTTATTTTTGCTAAAACCGATAGCCACGCGGATGACATTATCCAGACCGTGCGCGAGGAATTTGGCGCAGGCAATGAATTCTGTAAAAAAGTCACTTACCAATCCAAGGAAGACCCAAAATCCGTACTTGCTCAATTCCGCAACGACTATAACCCGCGCATTGCCGTCACCGTGGATATGATTGCAACTGGTACAGATGTAAAGCCTTTGGAGTGCCTGCTCTTCATGCGCGATGTCAAAAGCCGTAATTACTTTGAACAGATGAAGGGGCGCGGGACACGCACACTGGATTACGATAATCTTAAGAAGGTCACGCCATCCGCTATCTCAGCAAAAACACATTTTGTGATTGTGGACGCAATTGGCGTTACGAAGTCTCTTAAAACCGCTAGTCAGCCGCTGATTACCAAACCTTCCGTACCGCTGAAGGATTTGGTAATGGGTGTCATGATGGGTGCGCGGGATGAAGATACTGTCAGTTCGCTCGCCGGTCGCCTTGCCCGCTTGGAAAAGACACTTGATGATACAGAACAGCAGCGCATTCAAGAGCAAACTGGCGGCATTACGCTTGGCAGCATTGTCAGTGGCCTGATTGCCGCCATTGAACCTGACCGGGTGGAAGCCAGGGCCCGCGAAATTCATCAATTGCCTGCTAGTATCGAGCCGGATGAAGAGCAACTCACTAAGACACAGGAACAATTGGTGGGGGAGGCTGCAAAAGCGTTCAATGGCGAACTGATCGAACTACTGGAAACCATACGCCGCGACAAGGAACAAACCATAGATAATGAAAATCTTGATTCCGTCATCCGGGCGGAATGGGAGGGCGATGCGAAAGAGAACGCCCAGGCGCTGGTACAGGATTTCCAGGAATATCTGGAGGCAAACCGTGACGAAATTGAGGCGTTGACCATTTTCTATTCTGAGCCCGCACGGAGACAGACGATTACTTATGACATGATCCGGCAGGTAATGGATAAGTTGAAACATGACCGGCCACGGCTTGCGCCTTTGCGCGTCTGGCGGGCTTATGCCGTGCTGGACGAATATAAGGGCGAAAATCCGGTCAATGAATTGACGGCTCTGGTGTCACTTATCCGCCGTGCCTGCGGGATAGATAAGACTGTCTCCCGCTATTCCGAAACCGTGCGCCGCAACTTCCAGAACTGGATTATGCAGTACCACAGCGGTGGGGAGCCGAAATTCGATAAAGAACAGATGGATTGGCTGCACATGATCCGTGACCATATTATCAGCTCATTTCATATTGAGCGTGATGATCTGGAAACCGCTCCCTTTGATGCCAAAGGCGGTCTGGGCAAGATGTACCAGCTTTTCGGTAACAATATGGATAGTCTGATTAATGAATTGAATGAGGCATTAGCGGCATGACAGGGGAAACACTACAGCTACCACCAAATTGGGTGGAGATTAAGCTGGGCGATATAATTGAGCTTGCCTATGGCAAAGGCCTACCTAAAGAAAGTAGAAATACTGATGGTAAATATCCTGTGTACGGGTCTAATGGAATAGTTGGTTACCATAATCAATGTTTAATTACAGGCCCAGCAATTATCGTTGGCCGCAAGGGTGCCGCAGGTATTCCAACATATGCGAGAGAAGACTGTTGGCCTATTGATACGACTTACTTCATTCAACCAAAAAATGTATATGATCTGTCATTCGTCTATTATCTAATTCGACACTTACGACTTGATCAATTTGATCGATCAACAGCTATTCCAGGCCTAAATCGTGATGATGCATACGCATTAAGGATAGGCTTGCCACCTCTCAACGAACAAAAGCGGATTGTAGCAAAGATCGAGGAACTGTTTTCTGAGTTGGATAAGGGCATTGAGAATCTCAAAACCGCCCGCGAGCAATTGAAGGTCTATCGCCAGGCCGTCCTGAAACATGCCTTTGAAGGAAAACTTACCGCCCACTGGCGCGAGCAGAATAAAGATAAACTTGAACCTGCTAACCAATTGCTTGAGCGTATCAAACGTGAACGCGAAACACATTATCAGCAGCAGTTAAAAGAATATGCTGCCACTATTAAATCATGGGAGAAGAATGGCTCTAAAGGCAAAAAGCCATCCAAACCTCGTGCTCCTGAAAAGCCCGATAAACCGAACCCAGAACACCTGCAAAAGCTGTGGGTTGCGCCAGAAACTTGGCAATGGGTTCAAATTGGAGATTTTGCATTCGTAACAAAGCTTGCGGGTTTTGAATATACCGACTACGTTAAATATGATGACACAGGCGACCTCCCGGTGATAAAGGCTGAGAATGCGGGGTTGCATGGATTCAAGCCCACAAACTACTCAAGAGTGCATTCAAGTGCGGTTTCTCATCTAAAGCGCTCCCACTTAATGGGTGGGGAAATTTTGGTTGTATTTGTCGGCGCGGGAACAGGAAATGTAGCCATGGTTCCCAATGATCAAAATTTCTTTTTAGGCCCCAACGTAGGTATGATTCGTCCTGAGTCTGATGTAATCAACTCACGCTATATTGAATTTTTTTTGCGGTCACCTATGGGCAAGGATATGATTCTTGCAACAGTCAAAGCTGTAGCTCAGCCTTCTATATCTATGGGCACTATCAGGCAGACACCAGTCATATTGCCAAGCTTATTAGAGCAAGAGGAAATTGTAAAACGCCTTACTAAAAATCTTTCTTATATTGACTGCATCGAGGATGAAATAGAGGTCAACCTCCAAAAGTCTGAAGCCCTCCGCCAATCCATCCTGAATAAAGCCTTCTCCGGCAAGCTGGTTGCGCAAGATCCGAATGATGAACCTGCCAGCCTATTGCTGGAGCGTATCCGCGCTGAAAAAGAGGCACAAAAAACGGAAAGCAAGAATCCAAAAACAAAGAGGAATGCCGCATGAACACCGCATCTATCGTTTCAAAAGTCTGGAGTTTCTGCAACACGCTCAGGGATGATGGCGTTAGCTATGGCGATTACCTGGAACAGCTAACCTACCTCATTTTCCTCAAGATGGCGGATGAGTATTCCAGGCTGCCCTATAACCGCAATGTCGGCATTCCGGCTGAATATAACTGGCAAAGCCTGAAATCCAAGCGGGGAGTGGAACTGGAAGTCCATTACGTGACTCTCATGCGCGAGCTTGGCAGCAAAAAGGGCATGCTCGGCCAGATTTTCACCAAGGCACAGAACAAAATCCAGGACCCGGCAAAACTTTTCCGCCTGATTGACATGGTAGACGATACCGAATGGGTCACTATGAGTGCGGATGTTAAAGGCGATATCTATGAAGGTCTGCTGGAGAAGAACGCGGAAGATACCAAGTCCGGCGCCGGACAATATTTCACACCACGCGCACTTATTAAGGTAATGGTAGAATGCGTCCGTCCCGAACCAAGCAAGATGATTGCCGATCCTGCCTGCGGTACAGGTGGATTCTTCCTGGCGGCCTATGACTTTCTGGTTAAACATTATCAACTGGATAAGAAGCAGAAAGACTATCTCAAGCATAATTCATTCACTGGCAATGAGATCGTGGCAAATACCCGACGCCTTTGCATTATGAATATGTTCCTGCACAATATAGGTGAAATTGACGGAGATGCTCCAATATCTCCAAACGATGCCCTGGTTGCGCCAAGTCCGCAAAGTTATGATTATGTATTGGCAAATCCGCCTTTCGGTAAAAAAAGTAGCATGAGCTTTACCAATGAGGAAGGAGAGCAGGAAACTGATGACCTAACCTATAACCGGCAGGATTTCTGGGCTACAACCTCAAACAAACAGCTAAATTTCGTCCAGCATATACGCACTATGCTGAAAACCACGGGTAGGGCTGCTGTAGTTGTACCTGATAACGTACTGTTTGAGGGCGGTGCCGGTGAAACCGTTCGGCGAAAGTTGCTGGAGAATACCGATCTTCATACCATCCTGCGCCTGCCTACCGGCATTTTCTACGCCAATGGCGTAAAAGCGAATGTTATTTTCTTCGATAATCGTGAAGCCAGTCCAAACCCCTGGACTAAGGAGGTCTGGTACTACGATTACCGTACCAATATTCACCACACACTGAAAAAGAAACCGATGCAGTTTGAGGATTTGCAGGACTTTATCACCTGCTACAACCCGGAAAACCGCCATGCCCGCAAAGAGACATGGAATGCTGAAAGCAATCCCGAAGGCCGCTGGCGCAAATTTACTTATAACGAGCTAATCACCCGCGACAAAACCAGTCTTGATATCTTCTGGCTAAAAGACAAAAGCCTCACCGATCTGGATAACTTGCCAGAACCGGATGTACTGGCGACCGAAATTATTGATAATCTGGAAGCAGGATTAAATAGTTTCCGTGAAATTTTGACTGTCCTGGAAGAAGTGACTTAAAAACGTTATCTTGGCCTATTTGGCCCGTACACGAAAAATACAACGTTAAGGAGTCTACCACCAGGATTGAAGCGGCTTGGGACCAACCTGGCGATGGTGGTCAAAGAGGGAGAGGGGGCTTGGGACAAATCCTGACCACATCTGGATTCGTCATTGCTCACGTTGTAAAAATCATCAGCGGGCCAAGTAGGCCTTCTTACACTGGGACAAATTAAGGAAAAAAGAAAGTTAGCCGAGGTCTAACTTTCTTCCTGCATATAACCAAAAAGCCAGCGCCGCCTCCGGATCAAACCGATAATCCTCCTGTGTCGCCGCCAAAGCCTCCTCAAGCGTAAATGTCTTCACCAATATTTCTTCCCCATCTTCCATCTCCAACGGATCCCACTCCAGATCATAAGCAACCAACAGATGCACCTTATGCGCCATATAGCCAGGATGACTATAGAAGTCAAGCAGCTTTTCCAACCTACCTGCGCGAAAGCCAGTCTCTTCACGTAACTCTACTTCTGCCCGTCGGCATATCCCTTCAGATGTAGTATCATCAACTTTTCCGCCAGGTAATGTAAGCTGCCAAACACCTGCACCTAGATCATATTCCTCAATAAGCAGAACATTCTGCTTTTGACCAACTGGAAGTACGAGCACGCTTTCAGGTCGCTCAACAATATCCCGTACGATCTCATCACGGTTTGGCAGTTGCCATCGATATTGTTCTACAGTTAAAGCTGGTCCTTTATAAACTGTCTGTTTTGTAACAGCCAACTCCCGCCTAGGAACCCCATACGTCATCGCTGAATCAGCGAGCAGCGAACCATACTGCTTTGTCGTATGTAGCCTAGTGTGAACATGAATAAAAGGACGCCTCAACGACCTTGAATAGCTGGCTACATCGGCTGTTCCCCCTCTACCTCCTGCGGGATAGCCATTCCAGACTAAGATCATGAGATCACTATGGTCAACGATCCAGTGGCCAGCAGCCAGATATGCATCTTCTTTACAATCATAAAATGAAAGCTGATATACCTGTTGGCATCTACCCAACAGATGATAATACTCATTCCGAGCTTCGGCAGAATCAAATATCTCTTCATACCGAGCGCAGGGTATAACTACTTCCACGGGTATTCCCAACTCCAAAGCTGTCCTAACAAAAAGCTGGTCAGTGCCTATTGCTAGTGCAGAGTAAGCCATTATATCCTGCCCGTCTTCACGCGCTTGCTGTTGATACATTGTCAGGATTTCACGAAGCCGCTGAGAAACAAATTGAACAGTGGCCTCATCGCCAATTTGCTGGTGACCACTGACACCAATATGGAGTGTTGACCCATTCATATATATATATTACCGTTCCTTCTCGTTGACTATGCCTGACATAGTATACATTAACAAATATGATGTTGGAACAAGCAATATAAATATCGGCCTATTATAACTTAAAGCTCAGCATTCATCGGAATAAAATATACCACCTAACCACTCTTCATACCTATCAGGCAACCGCTTGCAGACGATACAAAACTCGCTTTTTCCGTACGAGCTTAGTGAAATCCCGCTTCTTGTCATCTAGGTACGCCTGCACGTTCTCAAAGATGAAATGGAATGTATCGGAGATATCAGGCTCTACGACCTGCTCTTCTGGCTGGCGTTCGTCAGCATAGCCCTCTCGCCACGCCTCGACAGAGATGGTATATCCTGCTATCGCTGCGAATGCTTGCATCATACTAACCCGATACTTGCACCGCCGCATGAACGGCTTGAGATCAAGCGCCGTTGGTGCAGGTTGTGAGAGAGGAACAGCAGCACCGGTACGCCCTGGTGTCTCTGGTTCGCTCACAGATGCGGAAACTGGCGCAGATGCAGTAGATGGAGGAAGCGCCCCTTGAATAACGCGCCAACAGGGATGCACCGACCAGCGTGAACGGTTGGAGTCCTCAGAGGGTTCCACATAGCGCAGCCAGCCATCGGGTAGGCCATCATCGCCACCATCCACATGACCCGCCGCATATGCCCACAGATCAGCAATGTGCGCGAGGACATCGTAGATGTTTTCCAGGTCAAACTCGTGCAGCGCTTGACGCCGAAAACGGAACTCGATCCGCCACACGGCAGCTTCCCCGTTCCATGCAGCAGAACCGTCAGCAGATTTCTGAGCTAACCAGAGATCATGAAACCACGCCTTTTTGGGCGAGTGATACTTAATCTCATGCTGTTTATCGTAGATCAGGCAAGAAACCGCTGAGGTATGCACGCCAAAGGGCAGGCCCGTGATGCGCTTCCAACGTTCAATCACCTGCTCAGGACCAGCAATCATGGTGGTGTCAACCGTTTGGGGACATGGAGCCGTTTGCACCGCCCTGTGGATGAAGCGATCTTTGATCTGGCAGGAGCCGATATCCCATCCCGTGATGTCCACGGCGATATCCACCTCTGAGGGTTGAAAGGCAATGTTTGGGCCGAAGATGTCGGTCAGGAACAGCAGCACATCCGAAATGCCCTTTTCAGGATGGTGGTTCCAGCGCCAGAGGTACTCCGACGAGAAACGCACTTGTCCGAGCATCGCGACCTTGATCCCGCGACTAATGGCGAGGCTGAACTGGTCGCACGTCAGTATCCACTTGAAATGCGACCCGCCCTTGTCTTTCATGAAGAGGGTTTCACCCGCGAACACCCAACGGGTCGGTATCGCTTCATCTTCTTGTTGCGCCCGCTCTTTATAGGAGTTCAATTCCTCCTCTAATGCGTCAGGCAAGCGTTGATGGACGATATCACCTTCATCATCTATCGGATAAATGTTGAGGATGACCGTATCCAGGCCACGTCCAAGTATCTTGATCCGACTTGCTTGTTCGTCTGTATCTATATCCATAGGCCCACCTCCTTTAGAAGAGAGAGAAACCAACCAACCAGAGCATGTATTTTGCGGAGTGCGATTTACTTGCGGCACTCCGCAGAAGCCATTTCTAACCGCAGGCCGTACCACCGCTCGATATGCCCATCAGGAAGCCGTACCGCCGCTTTTGCCACGCGCGCACGATGCACGTCTTCCATAAGCAGCAGCACCGCTTGCAGCGGGTCAAACGCTGGCACCCACCCGACATATTCAGGAAACTCGAAAGGCCATGCCAGCCACAACGCCACATCGTAGGCCGACTTTTGCATACTTCACCCTCCTGACCAGGGAGAGGCGCATGTGACTTCATCCGCGCCTCTCCTGGTTCGGCTAGCCGTAGATGTGACCCGAACGCCACATCGTCATGGCATGTTCAACCGCCTGAATATAGGCCACCGGCGTATTCCCATCGCCGCTTGGTGCATAGATAGGAATAATCTGCTCTACTGTCGCACAGGGATGACCCGTCACTTGCCCTTTGACGTAGCCAAACCACATGAGCCTATAGAACGCCTCAAAGCCATCCTCCCAGGTGGCAAACCAGGCAAACCCATCTCGACAGGTCATCTCATCCGGCACACAGCGCACGTTCCCCAACGAGAGGCTCGACCGCGCTTCCCCCGTCTTGCCAAAGGACGACTCATGTTGAAACATCGCCAGTGCGAAAACAGGGTCGATGTCGTACTTCACTCCCAGGTCATAGAGCGTCTGGCCTTTGCCTGATGCGGGAGAACCATACGCCGCCAAGACCTTATCGATGAAGTCAGCCGTGACCGTGGGAGCACCAACCACCGAGTACGAGCCGCGCGGGTGAGTGTTGACGTGTGCACCAGCCACCGAGTTCGTTGACACCTGGGGCAGCACGTCCGATGCATCACAGGAGGCCAGCACGAGCACACAGCCGATGACACCGAACAGCACCAGTACATCCCTGCAAGCAAACAAGCGTTTCATGGGTACTTCCTTTCCGCAGGAAGCCCTGCATGCTATACTCAGCACAAGCGGGTACTTCCTGCTTGCGGCTCTCCCAACGGATTGCACGTCACGGGTGGAGAGCCGCTCTTTCGTGTGAGCATACACACGCACACGACACACAACGACCATCAGAACACCTCCCCCGCCAGCACGCGATGCCAGAGCGTTTTCGCATCCAGGTCGTGATACAAGCAGAGGAAGTCAAAGACATTGCCGCCACGCCGCCACACGTAGCAGTACCAGCAGGAGCCACCCGACGAGCGAGGAGGGTACACCCGAAACGAGGGGTGACGATCGCACCCATCGGCATGGTGTTCCCCAAAAGGGCAACACCCCAGGCCGCGACGGTCAAGCCGCACATAGCGCCCGATGAGCGCAAACGGGTCTTGGGCATCACACCAGGCATGGATCGTGGCAAGGGAAACAGGGGAAGGAAGAGCCGGGGTTTGTGCTAACGATGGTGCTTGGTCCTGATTCGCCCCTAGTCGAGCAAGAGCAGGCAGCACAGCCTCATCAGGCACATGAGCCCGCTCTAGCGTTGCAAACCAGGCCAGGGTTACCGACGCCGAGGACGCCACCAACGCTACCTGCCCCTCCTTGCAGGTCACAAAGGGATAGCGCCGCCCGGTCAAGCGATGCACCCCCAAGGGCAGCCGCACCAGCGAACCGTACCCGCTCCCCTCGTCCTGTTTGGGGTAGAACTCGACCTCCGCCGGGCAGTAGGGCAGCAGCCAGCGCCGTAACCCCGAGGCAGGGAGAGAGGAAGCCAGCACCACCCACACGTGCCCGCCACGCCGCGACAGTTCCAGAGACGACGGCACCCCGTCGTGAGCAAGACGCCCTTGCAGCTCCACCAAGGTGGAAAGGCCATCAGCGCGATCTGCGTCAAAGACGGCAAAGTGACACAGGCCTCGCTCATCGATCACATAGGTGCCAATCGTTTCCGTCCCGCCCAGGTGCCGACGCAGCGCCGCCCAGGTGAGCCGAGCGCCCACGCGCACATAGCGCCCGTTCTCGCGTTGCAGCGCATAGTCGCTCCGCCGCCCCACAAACAGTGCCGCAAACGTCTCAAGCAGCGTGTTGTCGATCATACTGATCCCCCGTGTTTCCTCAAATGCTGCCCGACATCGCCAGAAAGGGCAACGCCGGGCACAGACAATAAGTGGGCGCGTGGCGCATGGCGCACAAAGGGTTAGGACCCGCGCTCAATCCGCCGAATTTTGATGTCCTGGGACGTGTCCAGATCAGCACCCGAAGATGAACCCGGAGGCAGCGCCGCCCGCCGTTTGGCATCAGCAATCATGGATTGCGCATGTAAGCGGTCCAGCTCCAACCAGACCTGATTGCGCTGGTCTTTCATCGTGAGGTCCTGGCGCTCTTCCTGCTGGCGACGGGCCGCCATCGATTGGGCGCGATCCACCTCCAGCTCGACCTCGTTGATATCGCGGATCGCCTGGGCGCGGACCCGCTGGTCGGCCAGAAATTTCTTGAGCGACTTGAAGGACATCACCGCCAGGAACAAGAGTGTGGCAATATCCACCGCGGGCACCATCGCCACCCGGAAGACGAGCGCGACCACGCCGCCGGTATCGTGGACCGCGATATGATGCGCCGCGATGAACCACTGCGCCAGGCCAGAGGCCAGCGAGAAGAGCAGGAAGGAGACGAGCGACCCCAGGAACTTGGATGCATAACTGGCATCGGAAGCCATGCGCCGCAGCGCCGTCGCCGCTGAGAGCGTCATCATCGCCAGCGCGAACTCGCCTGCCATCGCCACCGTATGGGTGCCAAACGACCAGCCATCCGACCAGCTGAACGGCCCGCCGTAGGCATCGCCAATTTCCTTGCCCATCGCGTAGGCCACCAGGACGGGCAGAAGATACGCCAGCAGGAGAAACAACGAGCGCACGCCCTTTTCTAGCAGGGTTTCCCGATCTTCGTCAAACGAATCGATCAGTTTACGATAGCGCTCAAAGTGGCTGGGATGCGAAGCCGCGCTGCGCGCATCGATCTCGATCATGTCATCCTCGAAGACTTCCCCGTTGACCAGATGCGCCGTCGAAGCAGAGCTAGCAGGACGAGTCGATGACTTGTCATCCGTACGTAAAGGTCCGGCAGTAAAGCCGAACCACGAACCAACTTTCTCACGTATTCCCATAGAGCGTTTCCTTTCCTTCAGATGAGGGGCAAGTCCTGACAGGCCCCGTACTCCGCGATGACCTCGATCTGGTCACCGTCTTTGCGATAGACACCATTGCCGACAATGGCCACATTCATGACCAGCTGCACTTCAAACTGTGCGCCATCGGGCAGCGCCAGCACCACATCGCGCAATTCGGTATACGTACGCGGCATACCTGCTAACACCTCATTTTCGTCGGCCTGGACGTAGACCTTGGCATAGCCGACCGGGGTATACATCCTGGTGCTGCCTTTGCGCCGGAACTGCCGATCATAGCGCCGGTGACAGCGTTGACACAAGACCATCGTCTCCGCATCTTTCTTCCAGGTCTGGTATTGCTGCTTGTGCGCGATGGAGAGATAGACCATATAGTCGGTGCCAGTACGGGTATTCTGCTGGATAGACAGATGCCTCACGCCGCACTCTTCACAGCAGTAGCCAGCACGCTGGAGCCGTTCACGACGAATAGCACGCCATTGGGGAGGGTATAACTCCGACTCAAAAGGCATCGCGTTCCACCCTCCCTCATGTCATGCAAACCACCCTACGAGGACAACAGGAGAGGGCAGCGAGTCGAGGGGTTTCCCCTCGACTCACCACCTGCAACCAGCAGAGCAGCAGGCAAGCAGCCGCAAGCATGAGACTAGCCATGCGCTTAGTCCTCATCGTCGGCCACGCCGAGATCACGCAGGTTCGTCACCTGCGAACGAATTTGCATGACCTTGCGCCCATCTTGTAGCATACGTTCTGCCGCGCTTTGGGCCTTAATCGTGACCTTGATCTTATGTCCGATCAGATCACCACCCACCACGTCGGGATACTGCGGGTCACTGTCGCGCAGCTGGCAGGACCACACATGCCCGAAACGCGGGTCGGTCACTTCGATGGAGAGAAAGCGCCAGCTTTCGCCCTTGCGCGGGCCTTCCTGGGTGACCCCTTCGACTTCACGCACACCGAGGACAATTCCACTGAGAGTAGCAGCCATGTTGAAACCTCCCTTGTGGCTTGATGAACTTGACAGACTAGCCCCTCGCAAGCCACAATGAGAGACGAGGAACTAGCAACACTTGGCAGTGTCTAGCGACTCACCACAGCTGGTCCAGGTGTGCCACCACCTCGACCAGCACGCACGATAGCAACAAACACCTACGAGGACGCGCTACAGGTTCGACAGCCAGGTCGCCAACAAAGGCGCGTCTATCGGCCCCATCACTGAGACCGACAGCCGTGCACTAGCTGGCCTTCCTCACCTCGGCAGTGTCGAGCAATCTCCAACTGCTGGTCCAGGTGTGCCACCACCTGGAGCAGATCCCCACACGAACAGGCTACGATGACGATGACACCAACAGACAGGAAACCACCGTTCCAAGCCAGGAGCGCAACCAGGACACACGAAGTGTTGCCAGCAGCGAAGACACACAAAATGCGCTCCCCCTGCAACACTTGGCTGCAAAAGATGCCCTTTAGAAGAAGTACAGGGCGGAACAGATTGCACCATCGCGGTACCTCTATAGCCCTAATGCAGCCCGACAAGATGCAACCCTTGCTGCAAGAGATGCAGCACAAAATTGATTAAAGGCAAATTGGTGACGATGGCGATCATCGCCACCCAGAACCAGAACCCCAACCGCTTGCGTTGCAACATAGAACAGACTCCTTTTCTTCTGTGAGCCACTACCAAGCTGGCATCCCTACGAAACACCTGTTACAAGCTCAACAACCTCATGAAATGTCTTCAAAGCCGGGCCATTCCAGAACCGAAAACCGACTGGACCACAAAAAGCTCCACAATAATACTCGTCTTGCACTACCTCAGCGCATGAAGAACAAACCCAGGCATAGATACCCGGAGAAGCTTGATCGCGGTTTTCCACAGGAAGAAGCCCGTCACACTCCGACTGGCACCAATCGCACCTTTTCAACTCTCTGATCCCCTTTCTACGCTACCTGGGCCAGAAGCCAAGAACTAAACTCAAGAACTGTCATCTCAGGCGGAGCATTATCGTCACCCACCTCGTCCCAATAAGGATGCAGTATCCGTATCTGTTTCGCCTCCCGTTTGTCGAACGCACCATAAAGGAACTGCAAAACAACCTGCGCATCGGCATGAGACATGCCCGCCGGCAGTTTCCCGAACCGCTCTACAAGTGACTTTCTACCTGCCAAGTTTCCCTCCATCGAAGAACTAGCCGCGATCCACGGGAACTGTGTATTGAAATCACCCAAGAAGCCAGTAAAACCTTTATTCACTTCAGCCCCTAGATCATTGGCGAACTCACTATCTGGCTAAAGAGTGCCATTTTTCGAGGAGAGACAAAGGATAGAAGAGGTAGTTTTGCACAGCATTTACACTTTGCACATGATTTGCGCTTGCTTGCTAAAGAGCAAAAAAAGGCTGTAGACACACTTTAGCTATGGAGGGTGTCTACAGCCTCATTATCTCAGCATTACTACAGCCCTTTGAGTTCTCGTAACAAGTCCTTAACCCTATCATCCTTCGGGAACTTGACTACCAGTTCCGCTGCTAAGTCCTTCACCTGCTGAATGTTGTATCGAGAACCAGCTGACAGAGCTAGACGCAACCCTTCAGTAGCATAGAAACAGCTACTCATATCCCGGCTCACATACAGCGCCTTCGCGTACTGGACATAGAGTCGAGCACGCATGCGCGCCATAGTCACGTCCAGACGCCGCTCCAAGTTGTCGTAGTAGTCCAGCGCAACCTCTGGCTTACCGAGCAACACATGACATTGAAACCATCCATCGGTAATTGACCGTTCAGAACAGCGGGTAGAACGCAGCAGCAACAAGGAGTCATCTCCAGGATCCACACGCCGAAAGAGATTACGAGCGTCAGTAAGCGAATCCAGGCAGCTCTGGTCTTGCAACATCCCCTGGACTTCAGCATGCCCTGTAGCGAGATACGCACGGAGAGCCGGAGCGGCACGCCGTGAAATCTCGCGTGCCGTCTCGTACAGCTGACTTGCAACATCCAGTTCGTTACACCAAACATACAACACTGCCCGCCGCCCCATCGCCAGCGCGTCCAATTCCGCACATTCAGCCTCTTGCGCCAACAACGACGCCTGTTTGAGGCAACGCTCGGCCTCTTCATAATCCAACTGATCGCGGGCAATCAATCCTTTCAGTTGGTAGTTCTGGCTCAGTAGTATGAGAAGTGCCCCACGATCACGCGAACTGCTCTTCTTTAAAAGTTTGTGTAGGTCTCCGATATGCTTGTTGAGCCCCTGATCAGCTGCCACACTGCTCAGGTAGTACAGATCGTAACGCATCCGCAAGTTCTCGGTAATCGTCTCCAACACTACACGGCTCAGATTCTTGGCCTCCACATCTACAGGGACTTCTACAGGTGTGAGAAAGGTTCTTGGCAGAGAAAGTTCCCCGATGCCGAGCAAGTGCGGAGGAATATCTAAAGCCCATACAAGTGTCCGGCGGAGTTTGACATCAGCGATACGCGCACTTTGCTCCAATGCTACTACGGTTCGCCGACTTCGGCCAATACGCCGCGCCAACTCCTCCTGAGTGATACCGGCCCTCGACTCTCTATACTCCCGAACCGTCTGTCCATGATGAGATGCTTCTTGCATATCTGTCATCCTTTCACAGTCATGCTACTGTGAGAATACCTTATATCTCCAGTTTTTTCATGCCATCCCACCTCTAAAATCTGAGGTATCCCTACACTATTCACTCGTGCTCTGTTCTCCTCAAGCCTCTCGGCTTCCGCTTCACTGGCTCGCGGAAATCTGTCCGCTGCTTACGAGGTTGACTCCGTGCCGCAAAAGGCACATTATCCCCTGGACTAAATTTCCGTTTCTGGGCCTGGACATTGACATCGTTCAGGTGCATGTAGTTCTTGATCGTGCTGATATCCTCATGCCCTAACAGCTCCTGCAAGCTGAAGATATCACCACCTAGCATGAGATAGCGCACCGCAAAGGTGTGCCGGAAGATGTGAGCGCTGATCCGCTTGCCCGTCAGCCCCGCCCGGCTGCGCAGGCGCTTAAACAGCATCTCAATACCATCAATCGTGAGGGCCTGACCACCCTCTGAGAGAAAGATGTGATCTTCGTTCGGATTCCCTGTCTCCCCCAGTTCCTCGGCATCCTGTCTCCAGCGATCCAGGTAGTAGAGCAGAGCACGCAGAGCATTACGCCCGAGGGCCACACGACGCTCTTTCCTCCCCTTGCCGAAGACGATCAGCGTTCCCTGACGGCGATCAAAATTTGTAAGGCGAAGATCACACAACTCCCCGACACGAATACCGGTGTCCCACAGCACCCAGAGAATAGCGCGGTTACGCGCCGCGTTGCGGTCTGCAATGAACCCCTTTTCTTGAGGAGCGGCACATGCTGCCAACAACGCCTCAAACTCTTCAAACTCGATGATACGGATCAGCGGTTTCTCAAGCTTGGGCAGTTCCACCCGCTCCGCCGGATTCTCCTCTATATATTGCTCAGCGACTAGCCAGTTGCAAAAGGCATGCATCGACTGGGCATACCAGCGGCAGGTGCGAGTCGTACGAGGAATGCGGGACTTTCCCCTGACACCTGGCTCTTTTGCTAAGAAAACCAACCAGGCCCGCAGATGCACCGCCTCGATCATAGAGAGGTGTGTCACTTTGTGCTGCGTCTCTAAGAAATTGGCGAGATGAGCCAGCGATGTCCTATGCTGCACCAGCGTCTTGGGGCTGAAATTCCTGCTCTCCCTGTCAAGCAGGAAATCATCAATAGCCGCACGAATGGTCTTGCTAGCTCGACGTGGAAAGGTCTGTGAGGTGCTACGCTTACTGGTAGCCTTACGCGATGAGTTCGACTTGCGAGTAGCCATAAAAAAGAAGCCTCCCGTTCTTCTCACGCCTCGCAACAAGCCGGTTGGTCACAGCTTTTCGTGCCGGTTGGTCACAAACACCTGTTTGCGACCCTCACTGCACATCGCCGTGATCGCTTGCTTGTTATCGAAGCGCCTTAGAACTGGCTTCTTGGGTTTTGGCTCCTCGAACAGGATTCGAACCTGTAACCTACCGGTTAACAGCCGGCCGCTCTACCGTTGAGCTATCGAGGAATGGAGCTACATCCTCAGATGAGAAGCAAATGTAGCCGGGAGCTTCGCTCATCTTACGCAAGGAAGTATATCAAGAGGTAGTGACACTTGTCAATAGTTATGAGCATGGTTTTGCCCGGGGTATTTGAATCGCCACGGGCTAGACCACGCTATACATGCAATATATCAATCAGCCAGAGTGCCACCACCAGGAAGATGCTCAAGCTAATCACGGCAATGATGGGATCGATGAGCGGAGCGCTCTGCAAGCTGCCGCGCAGTTTGAGACGCTGGAGAAGAGTCGGGAAAACGAGACCGCAGATGGCTGCAATCAGCAAGGTAAATCCAAAGCCCAGCCCAATGGCGAGACTCAATAGCCACGAGCGGAACAGCAGCCATGCCAGTAAACCTACCGCAATGGTCGCCAGGATGCCTCCGACAGTCCCCACGCGCAGTTCACGGAACAGACCACGCCAGAAATCAGTACCATGGGCGGAACGCAACTGCCAACCTGCCACACCTAGCGCCTGTGAACCGACGCTGCCACTTGTGAGCAGCAGCATGGGTATGAAACTAATCATGCCATTGAGCGCGACTGGAGAACTTAACCCTGCCATAATGCCTGTTTGGATATGCGCCGAATGCATAGTAAGCACATTGCCAAAGATCTTGTAGACCACCAGGGCAAGGATAAAGCCCGCCAGGAGATTTACACCTAACCAGGTCGCGCGGCTTAAGACGGCGCGCAGCGAAAAATGCTCTTCCTCCTCAAATTCCTCCACACTGGCCCCCGCCATTTCAGAAAAGTCCTCAGCCTGTTCTTCACGTAGAACATCGATGACATCATCGACGGTTACCAATCCTACCAGGTGATTCTCATCGTCTACCACCGGAACACCCAGCAGGTCATACTTGGCGATAACGCGTGCTACTTCTTCCTGGTCAGTGTCCGTCTGCACTTTAATGACATCTTTATCCATCAGATCTTTCAACTGGGTAGTTGGCTCTGCTACCACCAGTTCACGTAGAGAAACCACACCCACCAGGTGACGCTCGTCATCTACAATGAAGAGGTAATAGACCATCTCCATATGCTCGGAATGTTGACGCAGGTAGACAAGCGCCTCTTCAACGCTAAGCTCCTGCGAGAGTGAGAGCACTTCGGTGGTCATGATGCCACCCGCGGTCTCGGCTCCATAGCGCAGCAGTTCGCGAATGGGCTGAGACTCGTTGGCAGGCATCAGGTTTAAAAGACGTTCGGCCTCTTCCCGCGGCATTTCCGCCAATATATCGGCGGCATCATCGGGTGCGAGTTTCTCAAGCAGGTCGGAAGCCTTTTCTGGCTCCATTTCGCTCAAGAGCTCAGATTGCAGGGGAGTTTCTACTTCGTTTAAGATGTCGGCTGCCGTCTCCGTATCCAGGCGACCCAGCACCGCACCAGCCTCATCAACGTCAAGCTGCTCCAGGATATCGGCGATATCGGCTGGATGTAAATCGGCAAGTTTGGTGTGGCTAACGTTCAATTGCACCTGTGGCACAATACCACCTGTGCCAGCGGAAGCGCCTGCAAGCGCCGGCGTTAACTGACCTGTGCCAACCGTCATCACCTGAATCGGCTCAATATAATTCCAGGTAATGGTGCGTTCAGGGAGACTGATCGGCAATACTCGACTCAGTAGTTCGATTGGCTTGCTTATTCCCAGGCGCCGTAACAGGCCGCTCAGGCTGATATCAGCGCCGATCAAACGCGCTGTTCCCTTAACTTGCGCTAATTTTAAATCGTTGACTTTCACCACGCGAAAGCCCTGGGTATCGACAATCTGCTTATCCAAAAGATCGCGCTTGAGCAGCAATTCATCTGGATGTGGTGCATAGGAAGCAATATGCTGCTGCCTGACAGTCAGATGTATTTGCGGCTCTTCCAGGTTATCTACTTGAGACCAGGGAATGATTAAATCGCTATTGCCGAGTGTAGAGGTAGCTACAACAAGGGCGGTTACAGCCGGAAATGTGTCATTCAATGAGACACTGATATCTCGTAGACCGCCCAGGCGACGTCCTTCAATATCATAGACGCTGCGGCGCAAGAGTGTGCTTAAAAAAATCAATGGTATCACCGCCTTTCCATGAAGGTATAAGAAATCCATAAATTTATCCACAGCGCTGTGGATAAGTGGATAAACCCACTGTATGAGTAACAGCAGTTACAAAGCATACACATGGCATGGCAAAGCACTGTAAGGTAAAAGCATACCTTTCTTTAAGGAAGCTAGATGTGCATTTCCATGCAAGATGCGTTGTGTTTACAGGGGGACTGCTTGTAGGGTTCTACGGCCTGGTCTGTGATAAGATTTCAGAGCGAATAGAAACCCAGGCAAGATCTGCTGGCAGGTGGGAGAGCCCTTCCTCGACATCCACGGTGTGCGGTGATGTGAACTCATCGGGAAGGTAGGGGTGAAAGCACACTAGTAGTGAACTAAGACCTGGTTAGAAGA
>Ga0207646_10001546_pt1 | contig 28197 bp, 33 predicted proteins | sample KBSK5502metaG_FD_184343 | JGI IMG/M metagenome (GOLD analysis project Ga0207646, IMG submission 184343) | Corn, switchgrass and miscanthus rhizosphere microbial communities from Kellogg Biological Station, Michigan, USA - KBS K5-50-2 metaG... | ecosystem: Host-associated > Plants > Roots >...
TCCACGGGGCTGGAGCGAGATCGTCGACTATGCGGCAAGGAAGGGAGCGCGGCCGCCGAGCACGACCGCTTGGCACACACTCGAGGCGCTTGTAGAGGCAGCATCCCTCTCCCGATGCACGTATCGCTCTGAGGTGATCTCCAGCCTCTTCAAGCGACCGCCGCTGAAGATCCCTGCGGCCGGCTTCGGCTTCCGCGGTGCGGGCGAGTCGTACAGCACGTCGAGCGCGGTCCCATTGCCGACCTTTCGGAATGACGACCGGGTGACAATCCGCCGCGCTGACGGACCCGACCGAACGGAGCTGGACTGGAACCACAACGGCGGCGTCGTACGAGGCATAGCCGATGAGCTCCTCGTGAGTCTTGGCCCCGCCGACTGGGTCGCGTACGACATCGAGGTCCGATCGCCGTCTCGTTATCGGATCGTGGCCGCCGTGCACGGTGGCGGAACGGCCAAGGTCTCAGTCGACGGCGCGCCTGTCGAAGGCATGACGGTCCGGCTCACCGCGGGCCGTCACGTCGTCCGGGTGACGGGACTCGCGCAGGAAACCCTCGTCAGGTCGGTCGAGATCAGTCCGGAGGACGGCCGGCGGTCGTAAGGCCATAGGAGATTGGAAAGAGGGGCGCGCGGCCATTCCGCGACCTCACGTCATCCATCGTTTCCGGCCAGTCATAAGGGAGGCGCCCAGTGAAGGGCCGCCGTCCGAAAAGCACGTCCGCGATGCCGTGTGCTTCGGTTCCGGGGAGCCATGAGGCAACCAGTGCGTCACAGGAGTTGAGAACCTCACCGATGATCAACGGCCGTCCGGAATAGATCACGAGGACGAGCAGATCGCACTGGCGCCGAACTCGGCGCACCAGCTCGACCTCCTCAGCGGGCAGCGCGAGATCGTATCGATCACCTTCGCCTTCGGAGTAGGGCAGCTCGCTGAGGACCACAATCCCAACGTCTCCACGTTCGCCTCCAAAATCGCCGTCTGGTTGGAAGGCGACCGATGTGCCCCGCGAAACGGTCGCGGAGATGCCTTGAAGCAATGTGGTGCCGGTCGTGATGGCGCCTCGACCGCCCTGCCATTCGATGGTCCAGCCGCCGCACTGGAGGCCGATGTCGTCGGCGGCCGCGCCGGCGACGAGCAGCCGGCGGACATCTGGAGACAAAGGCAGAGCCGCGGCCTCGTTTTTCAGCAGGACCTGCGACTTGACGACCGCCTCTCGTGCCACGGCGCGGTGGGCCGCATTCCCGACCAGCGGGAGCAAAGCGTCGTCTCCGAATGGCTCATCGAAGAGTCCAACCGCAGCTTTGACTTGAAGGATCCGGCGACACGCGTCCTCGATTCGTGAGGCAGGGATGATCCCGGTTTCAATTCCGGCTTCCACAGCGCTGATGAACCGCTCGTACTCGTAGGGGACCATCACCATGTCGAGGCCGGCGTTGATCCCGAGACAGACCGCCTTCTCGAAATTCGAGTCCAGCTGGCTCACGCCCAACCAATCCGAGACGAGGAATCCCTGGAAGCCCAGCTCGCCCTTGAGCACATCGGTGAGCAGATAGCGGTGCGCGTGCAGCTTCTCACCGTTCCAGCTGCTGTACGAGATCATGATGCTCAGCGCCCCAGCCTCTATGGCTTCTTCATACGGGGGCAGATGCACGCTCCTGAGGGACGCTTCGTCGGCGCGTAAATCGCCCTGGTCGAGCTGCCAGCGATCTGGCTCCTCACTGTTCCACCAGCCCTGAACCCACTCGTAGCGACGCGTGCTGCCCCACGTCGTACCGCCGTCGCCCATGAAATGCTTCGGCGATGCGAGAACCGGCCGCTGATTTCCGTTCAACCCTCGGATGAACGCCGCACCAAGGGATGAGACAAGCGCCGGATCCTGGCTGAAGCCTTCGAACGTGCGGCCCCATCGGATGTCCTGGGGCACGCTGACCGCGGGAGCGAAAGTCCAGTGAACATTCGTGGCCAGGAGCTCGCTGGCCGTGACTTGGCCGATCCGCTCGACCAGGTCCGCGTCGCGGGCGGCACCCAGGCCGACGTTGTGCGGAAAGATCGTGGCCCCGTGCAGGTTGTTGTGGCCGTGAATCGCATCGACTCCGTAGAGCAATGGAATGCCGAGCCTGCTTTCGAGAGCCTCGCTCTGCACCCGGCGGACCATCTCGGCCCACGCCAAGGAATTGTTGGGTGTCGGATTGCCGCCGCCGCCACTCAGCACAGAGCCGATGCCGAACTCTCGCACTGCTCCTTCGCGAAGACTGTGCACATCGACCTGAGTCATCTGTCCGATCTTCTCGAGCAGCGTCATGCGCTCGAGGAGTCGCGCGATGTCCGGCGTCACCTGACCCGGTTCGTTTTATCGCTGGATGGAGTGCCACCGCTGGAATCGCGGACGACGAGTGAGGTGGGAAGCTCGATTCGTTTCGCGATCGATTCCCCTCGCACGGCCGCCATGACCATGGACGCGGCTGTGCGCCCCATCTCATAAAGCGGCTGGCGGACAGTCGTCAACGGCGGATGCGTCATCGCCGATGCGGGGATGTCGTCGAAGCCCACCACGGCGACGTCGTCGGGGACACGCCGGCCCGCATTCCGAAGCGCCCGCATGGCTCCGAATGCCATCACGTCGTTGGCTACGAAGACAGCGTCGAGTCGAGGGTCCGCCGCGAGGAGTTCGGTCATGGCGGACGCACCCCCGGATTCCTTGAAGTCGGAGTCCACCACGAGCTGGGGATCAAATGTCAAGCCCCCATCCTGAAGCGCGGACTTGTAGCCTTCGAGCCGGTCCCGATTGCAGCCGAAGTCGTGAGGTCCGTTGAGCATGGCGATCCGTTGCCGGCCATGCTCGATGAGATGCCGCGTCGCGCTTCGGCCTCCCTCGATGTTGGTCGTCGCGACGGTCGGAAGATCGGGATAATGCCCCCGGTCGTCGACGACCACGATTGGCAATCCGCCTTTCGCCAGCCGCTCGATGTACTCGAGCATTCCGAGCGGGATGACCAGCGCCAGGCCGTCCACGGCGCCGGCGGGAACGACCTGAGACATGAATTCGCGCTCGGAATCCTCTCCGCCCGACGTTGTATAGAGGATCAACGAGTACCCGGATCGCTCGATCTCTTCGGCCACGCCGCGGAGCACCTCGAGGATCCAGGGCCAGGTCAGGGTGGGGACCAGGAGGCCGAGGCAGTTCGAGCGGCCGTTGCTCAGGGCCCTCGCACTGGCGCTGGCCACGTATCCCAGCTGCGTGGCAACCTTCAGGACACGTTTGCGCGTCTCAGGGTCGACATCCTGCTTGCCGTTGAGGGCGCGAGAAACGCTGGCTTTCGACAGGCCGACGCGCCTGGCGATGTCATTGATCGTCGGCCGCTTGTCCGGAGTCCTTGAGGCTTCGCTCATACGTTACCGGAACCGGTTACGGAACCGGTTCCGGCTATATAGTACCGTCCGTCACTGGCCTGTCAACATGTAGCTGTTGGCGAAGCTCCTCTGGCACGTCACGATGTCGCTGGACGGTTTCATCGCGGGGCCGGCGAATTCGATGGATTTCATGCTGGGTTTTGGCGAAGAGAACGACGAGGTCAATGAGCTCATCAAGAGGATCGGCGCCGTCCTCTCGGGGCGTGCCACCTATGACGTCGGCGCTGTGCAGGAGCGACCTGAATTCCGCAGGCCTTATGGGGGTGCGTTCAGCGGCCCCGTTTTTGTGTTGACCCACAATCCGCCCAAGGATCCGGCGGTCACCTTTCTGTCAGGCGACATACGCGCCGCGGTGCAGACCGCCGCCGATGCCGCCGGGGACAAGTACGTTGTGATCTTCGGCGCCGATGTCGCCCGGCAATGCATCGAGGCCGGGCTGGTGGACGAGGTGATGATCCACGTTGTGCCGGTGATGCTTGGCGACGGAGTGCGGCTTTTCGACCGGAAGGGAGGCGAGCCCGTTCATCTGGAGCTGGCGGGCGAATCTAGAGCGGGCCAGGTGATGAATCTGCGATTTTCGGTGGTCGGCTAATCCGAACTAATCGACGAGGACGTCGACCAGCCCTGCGTCGATTGGAACCATCATCTGGAGTGGGTCGCGACCGACAACCTGGTTCACAACTCCCACCACGGCCTCGATCTCGGCCCTCATCGCGGCCACGTCTTCCCCTGGTGCTTCGATGGCGATCACCGAGTAGGCGTCCGGCTCACCTTTGCGATGAGCCGTCCAGTGGAAGTGCCAGTCGTCACGGTGCATCCGAAGCAACGTGGCGTATACCGCCCCCCAGGTAGCGTCCTCAGCAGCCGAAATGTCACCGACCGTGGCCCTCATATCCAGCGATGTTACTCGCGGCTAGAGGAGCCCGTCAGTGCTTGCCGGGTGGACTGTCACCTGGATGTCGGTGCCTTCGAGCGCATTGCAGATCGGGCACATGTCGATCGCGCGGTCGAGCGCCGCGTCCAACTGGTCTTGCCCGGGGTCGGGATCGGAAACGGTCATGTCCAGACGCATGCTCGGGATGCGGTAGCCGCCGGACTCGTGCGGGACGAGGTCCAGCTCACCAGAGGTCTCGATCGTGCCCGGCTCTATCTGCTTCTCCTTGAGGGCCCCGGCGAGCGCCATCGTCAGGCAGCCGGCCTGCGCGGCGAGCAACAGCTCTTCGGGGTTGGTCTCGCTGTCTCCTTTGAATCGGCTGTTGTAAGTGAAGGGCGCCACAAGCGCTCCGCTGCCGACCCGAAATGTCCCGCGGCCTTCTCGGGCTGACCCGGTCCAGGTCACCGACGCCGTCCGCCTCAAGGCTGTCACAACCCCACCTCCATCCACGTGCTTCGACCGATTCGATAGTGATTCTGATGGGCAGTCGGGATCAGCGCCACCACGGCTTTCGCGCCGCCTCGGCAGCGGTGCTCACAGCTCCCTCGAGGTCGGTTTCCAGCCGCGCGAGATTCTGCACCCACTCGCCCGCCATCACCACGGCCATCGCGCCGCGCCCCACGTTGGCGTCGGATTGCCAGCGCCGCAAGCACCCCAGCTCGGCTTGCCTCAGCGCTGACGGCGACACGTCCTCACGCCCACCGGTGCCAGGCGAGAGTGTCAGGAGGTCCGCCAGACGGCGGTACGCGGCCAGCAGCGTGCCGACCTGATCGTCCACTTCTTGCGCACCGTCCGCACACGTGCCCGCCTGATATCCCATGACGCCAGAGATGACCTCGAGAAGGTCGCCGGCCAGTAGGGCGTGATTGGCCGAAGACAGCAGGAATGTCGCCGTGTCCTGGTCGAACGCACCGCCGCCGCGCTCGGTGAGGAAGGTGTCGAACGCTGCATCGGCCCGATCGCGCGCCCGGACGACGGCCTGACGAGCCGGGTCCATGCCACCGGCCGGCGAGAAGCCCAGCACGCGATCGAAACCATGGTCGAGGTAATCGATCAGGCCTCGATACACTCCCGCCAAAGCGCGGGCCAGCTCTCGCCGCGCTCCGCCCGGCCACAGCAGCACGCCGACCAGCAGGCTGATGAAGGCGCCGATCAGCAGGTCCTCGATGCGCACGATCCCGACCTGCCAGCCGGCCGGTGAGATCAGGTTGAAAACGATGATCAAATTGATGGTGAAGGCCGCCTGGCTGACCATGAAACCGATCGTGGTCGCCGCGTAAGCGGCGCCGAAGACGGCGATTGGAAATGCGGCCCACATGATCGCCGGGTGATTGCCGGCGACCAGCGCGAACAGTCCGCCGATGACGACGCCGATCGCGTTGCCGGCCACGGCGAGGACGACCGTGCGGCCCGTGCCAAGCGCGGTGCTGCGCAGCACCTGGATCGTGCCCAACACCACCCAGAAGGCATGTGAGATGCCGAGCGAGCGAGCGAGAAATACAGCTAGCGCAAGGCCGATCGCGATACGCAGGCTGTCCTGCAAGACGGTCGACGGCGCTTCGAGGTGCGCGCGGACCGTGCGCAGGATATGGCTCGCCGTATCGACGAGATCGGATTGAGCGCCTGCCGCGATGATCGCGTTGCCTCCGAGAACAAAGGTCACATAGGACACGACGCGAAGCGTGTCGTCGAAGTCCAATCCGTCCAGCACCTCCTCGTTGTTACGCTTCGCCCGGAGCTGCTCGGCCGCCCATCGATCAAGCGCGGCGCGGTGCTCGATGCGCGCGACGTCGATCGCATGAACGTCAGGTGGTCCGCCACCCATCAGCACGTCCGCACTCGCGCGGAGCGCCGCGGTCACCGAGGCGGCGAGCCGGTCAGACTCGGCCAGGCCGGGGCGCACGGCGGGACGATCCTCATGGAATGGCCGCTCGATGGTCTGGACGATGCGGTCGAGCTCGATGAGCAGCTCGGCAAACGCGCGTCCGCGCCGAGCCGGGACGTCTGGACGTTTGGCCGTCGTCGCATATGTTCGGCGTGCGTCGTCCACCGCTTTTCGAGCGACCGCTTTGAGACGGGGCAGATCTGGTTCGCTTTGAGCGGACTGCATGCCCTGGACGAGATCGGCGGCGGCCTGCAGAGCGTTTGCAGCGCTGCCGTGCATCTTGACCCGCTCGAATCGAGGCCAGAGCGCGATGGCGGCCAGCGTCGACACGAGACCCGCCATGGCCCAGCCGCCGACCCGGGCCGGGATGACGTCCGGTGCTGCCGGGATGGTGACCGCGACCACGAATGAGAGGATCAGCCCGATGCTGGCCGCGGCAACGTAGCCGCCGAAGATGCGGCTGAAGGAGATGACAAACCCGACTACGAGCATCACCAGCGCGGCCAGCCACGGGGAAGAGGAGACGAACGTCCCCAGCGCTACCAACACAGCGCCGGCCAGGGTCGCCGTCAAATAGGCGAGTGCTCGCGGGCGCCGAAAGCCGCCGAAGTCGGAGATCACCAGCAGTGAGAAGCAGCCGAAGATCACGAAGATGAGGTTTTGCGCTTCCCGGAGGATGAGGTCGGTGAACGCGAAGGCGAGCGGGATGACGATGGCGGCGCGGGCCGCGCGCCGGAGGGCTGCAAAGCCCGGGTCGCGAGGCGGTTTAAAGGCGAGCTGCAGCGGCCTGTCAGTGGCCGCGGGGATCCTCTTCCTTGGTGATCGGCTCGGCGAGGCGAGGCCGAACCGGGCTGAGGTGGATGCGAAATGGAATTCCAGGCGCCTTGAAGCCGATGGCCAGGTGCTGGTTGTCGCAGAAGGGCTTGTGCTTCGACTCGCCGCAGCGGCAGAGGGTCGCGCGAGGCAGGGTCTCGACGGTGCCGTCTTCGCGCCGGACCTCAACCATGCCGCTGACAAGCAGCGGCCCATCGCGTAACGCGGTGATCGTGGTCGCTCCTTGGGGATCCTCCTGCGGGCCGCCGTCGAGGCGCCGGTAAAGCAGCGCGCCGCTTGGGCACCTCTGCACGACGTCGGCAACCTCGTCCGCGCTCGCGGCGTCGGGCAAGACCCAGGGCCGCCGGTTGAGCTGGAAGACCTCACGCTGTCCGCGCAGGCACTCGGCGACATGGACGCAGATGTCGAGGTCGAAACTGACCTCGATGTCTTTCCCGTGATAGACCTTCCTCACTGGCTCAACATAGTCGTGTGAGCAGGTGCGCGTGGGCGGAGAGCTCGCCGGCCATGCGCGAGTACCACGACCGCGAGTGGGGCGTCCCCTCGCACGACGACCGGCATCTCTTCGAGATGCTGACCCTCGAGGGAGCCCAGGCAGGGCTCTCATGGGCGACCATCCTCAACCGCCGAGAGGGATACCGGCGCGCGTTTGCGAACTTCGAGCCGGTGAAGGTGGCGGCGTTCACCGACAAGAAGCTCGAAAAGCTCTTGCAAGATCCCGGCATCATCCGCAACCGGCTCAAGGTCTATAGCACCCGCACGAACGCGCAAGCATCCATCCATGTCAAGTCGGAATTGGGGTCGTTCGCGGATTACGTCTGGAAGTGGGTGGATGGAAAGAGAATCGTCAACCACCCACGAACGCTCTCCGACCTGCCGGCGACAACGGAGTTGTCCGACCGCATCAGCAAGGACCTCAAGCGGCGCGGGTTCACTTTCGTGGGCTCGACGATCGTCTATTCGTTTCTGCAGACCGTGGGCGTCGTCGACGACCACTTCGTCAGCTGCGATTTCAAAAGACGCTAGCCTGTCGCCGCGATGATTGAGTCGAAGGACGTCGTTCTCGGGACCCTGGGGTCATCGGCGGCGCTGGCCGGCTTCGACCTCGTGTTCCTGGGCATCGTCATCGCCGCCTACCAGGCGTATGCGGGCAACGCCCCGCCTTCGGTGGTGAGGCCTTACAAGATCGCGGGCATCGGTTTGTTCGGCACATTTGGCATCAGTCTGGTGACCGTCGCGTTGAGCTTGACCTGGCTGGTGCTCGGCGGCCCAAGCTGGCTCTACGGCTTTACGGTCGGTTTTTTCGCTCTTCAGCTGGTCGCGGTGTTCCTCGCGGCAGGTTGGACGACGCGGATGGTCCTGTGGCGCTAACCCAGAAGAAGCTTCAAGACCTCACCGATGCCGGCCTCGTCGGTCTTCTGGCGGATGACCAGGCGCTCTGGCGCGCCAAGGCCAAGCACGCGTATAACGCAACACGTGCCTTCATCAAAGACATCCGGCCCGACGACGTGGTCAGCTTGTTGATCGCCGAGCTCGAGGTTGCTCCGGAGCTGAGAATATTCCTGGCCAAAAAGAAGCTGACTCAGAAATACTGGTACTCGTGGTTCGCTGAATTGATCATCGATCGTTTCTGGACCGAGCTGACAGGAGGTTAGACGTGGCGAAAGACTCGTCGCAGATGGCAAGGGACTACATCGACGGCGCCCTCAAAGCGCGTGCAAGCCTTGGGCGCTCGGCCAAACCGAGCAAGGCCGCTTACGAGCGGGCGGTTCGGATGGCGAGGCAGGCGATGGACGAGTTGATGTCCCTCGCTCCCAGGTCAAAGAAGAGCACGCACAACTAGGCGGCCCAGCGAACTCCTGGCCCGCGCACGCGCCTGGCGCTCACGCGATCGGGCGGGATGAACCTCACCTCATCGCCCGCTTTCACCACCTGCCAGCCACCCTCGTGCACGAGGCGATGGTGGTAGTAGCAGAGGGGAAGCAGGTTGGGAAGGTCACTCGGCCCACCCCGAGACCAGAACTCGATGTGATGCGGAGTCGTCCAGTTGATGGGGCGGTCGCAGCCCGGCCCACAGCAGCCGCGGTAGTGTGCCTTCAGCCCGCGCCGCTGGGCCGGCGAGATGGCTCGCGTCGCCCGGCCGACGTCGACGACCACCGAGTCCGCTTTCAGGACCCGGCTCAAGGTGCCGTCGCAGGCCAGCCGCTGCACCGTCTTGCTCGAGATCGGCGTCCCCGTCTCCAGCTCCGAGGCCGCCGCACCCAGCTCGCCCTTCAAGCCTTCCAGGGTGGTGATGATGGTGATGTGAGGGCGGACCCCGTTGTGCGTGGGCAGCTTGCCTTCGTCCATGGCCTTGTAGACGATCTCGGTGAAGGCGTCGACGCGGCGCTGCTTGGGCGACCGCTTGTCATCCTGGCCCAGACGCTTGGCCAGTCCGTCGATGGCGGTCTTGAGGGCGGCGCCGCTTTCGGGGTCCAAGACCCCGCTGAGGTGGTACATCCCATTCATCGGACTGATGTGAAGGAAGCGCTTCTCGTAGTCCTCTTCGGTGTCGCGATCGAAGCCATCGGGATCGACGGCATAGCGCATGTGATTGCCGATCCAGTTCAGTTCCTCGATCGAGTGCTTGCGGGCAAAGCCGACCCACTGCTCCTCGTCCAGGCAATCGCTCTTCTCGCCCAGCTTCTCGCGCTGGTGGCAGATCACCGAGGCCGCCTGGTAGCTGATCTCGCCCCTGGAGAGGGCTTCGGCGACCACGGGCAGAGACTCCAGCTGCTCGCCGACGCAGAGCCGGTCCTTGGCGGCAGGTACCGACATGCCGCAGATGCGGCTGATCCAGGAGGCGGCGCTGATGGTGCCGCCGATCAGGTGATCCCCATGCTTTTGGGCCTCTCGCGCTTCTGCAGCAAAGTCGCCGTCAAGGGCGTCAATGATCCCCCGGTAGCGCTTCAGGTCGATGCCGCCGCGCTCCTCGCGCGCGAGAAACCTGCGGACCGCAGCTTCGAACTCCGAGAGGGGTGTGCCCCCTTCCCCCAACATGAGAGAAGTATACCAAACATTTGTTTGGAGTCAATACGTTAACACGGACAATTCTTGAAAACCACCCAAGCCCACCTCCACTCCCTCTTCCCAGCCGGTCCGTCGTCATATCCCACGAAAGGCGCGACTAGAGCTCGGCGCGAACCTTCGCAGCCGCTTTGGAAAGCGCCGAAAGCTTGCCGAACGCTTTCCCCCGCGGCAGGTATTTCATTCCGCAATCCGGGGCGAGGATCAGCCGCTCCGGGTCGACGAATCGCAATGCATTGCGGATCCGCTCGGCCACAATCTCGACATCCTCAACCGGGCTCTCGTCGGCCAGGTCGATCACGCCGACGATGAGCGTCTTGCCGGACAAGCTCTTCAGCACGGACAGGTCGACCTTCTGCTGGGCCGACTCCATCGATATCTGACGCACGTCGACGTCGGCGAGCGGCTCGAGGAACGGATAACCGTTCGGGCGTGAATGCACGATGTGCGCATAGCCGAAGCACGTGTGCAGGGCCGTGGTCCCAGTGATGCCCCGCAGCGCCCGGTTGATCGCCTTGATCGCGAAGCGCTGAGCCTTCTCAGCCCGCGCCTGCAGGTACGGCTCGTCGAGCTGGACCACGTCCGCGCCGGCAGCGAACAGGTGGCGCACCTCCTCGTTCACGGCGTCGGCGAGGGCCATAGCCAGCGCTTCCTCATCGTGGTAGTAGTCGTCCTGCGCCTGCTGCGACATCGTGAAGGGACCCGGCAGCGTCGCCTTGATCGGTCGCGTGGTGTTTGCTCGTAAGAACTCCACGTCGCGGACCTCGACCGGTCGCGTGCGCCGGATCGGGCCCACCACACGCGGCACCGGGTTGGGATGGCCGGTCCTGTCCAGCGCGGTGCCCGGGTTGTCGAGGTCCATCCCGTCCAAAGCAGTGGCGAACCGATTGGAATAGCTCTCGCGCCGAATCTCGCCGTCGGTGATGATGTCGATACCGGCGCGCTCCATGTCGCGGATCGCAACCACTGTCGCGTCGTCCTGCGCCTGCTCGAGATGCTCGGGTGTCACCTGCCAGATCTCCAGCGCGCGGGTGCGCGGCGGAAGGCGGCTGCCCAGCATCGCGCGGTCGACGAGCCAGTCGGGCTGGGGATAGCTGCCGACGACAGTCGTCAACAGGACATCCTGCATCGTGCCAACCTTAGTGGAGCCCATGAAGACACTGCGGCTGAAGACCGTCGACGCATACGTGGCATTCGATTTCGAGTGCCCGACGAGCGCCGGAGGCACGCGTCTCGCCCCCGATGTGACCGAGCGCGAGAGCCAGCTGCTGGCGCGGGCGATGACGTACAAGTTCGCGGTCCTGGGCGTCAACTTTGGCGGCGCCAAAGGCGCGATCCGCGCGGTTCCCGCCGACCGCGATGACGCCATCCGCCGCTATGTCGAAGAGATCCGGCCGCTGGTCGAGTCCGCCAAGTTCCTGACCGCGACCGACCTCGGCACAGTGCCGGACGACTTCCGCTCGCTCCCCGGCACCGACCAGGCGGACCTCATGCACACGGACTACATGGGCATGCCGCTCGACGCATACCTCACCGGACTCGGCGTCGCGACCGCTGCCGAGACCGTGCTTGGCGGCCTCGAAGGGCGCACGGTGGCCATCGAAGGTTTCGGCAAGGTCGGCGGCGCCACCGCCGTGGAGATGGCAAAGCGCGGCGCCCGGCTCGTCGCTTTTTCGACCATCCACGGCAGCGTCCGGCGCCCGGTCGGTTTCAGTGTCGACGAGCTGCTGGACCTGCGCGCCCGGTATGGTGACCGCCTCGTCCACCACCTCAGTGCCGTGGTTGGGCCCGCCGCCGACCTGTTCGACGTCGACGCCGACATAATCGTCCCCGGCGCTCGCATTGGCGTCATCGACGAGGCGCGGGCGCGGGCGCTGAGTGCGAGGGTCGTGGCGCCGGGAGCGAACGTGCCCTACACGGCGGGCGCGCTGGAGGTGCTCAGAGAGCGCGGCATCCCGGCCCTCGCCGACTTCGTCACCAACTCTGGGGCCACGATCGGGTACATCACGGACGGCCTCCAGACCGCGGCTGAAGCTATCGACGCTGTCGAGAAACGAGTGCGCGAGCTGACCCGCGCGAGCCTCGAAGACCCCCAAGGCCCGCTGGCGGGAGCCCGGCGGGTCGCCGAGGCGCACCTGCGGACATGGCTCGATCCCACCCAGATGCCGAACGGACCGGCGGTGGCATGACACGAGACGCGATCTGGGACCGGGAGGTCGAGACCGAGAATCACAGTGAAGCCTTCGCTCGCGCGTCGACGGCTTGGGACAAGCAGCTCCGCCACCTCATGGAGCACTCTCGCTTTTATCAGCGCAAGTTCCGCGAAGCAGGCATCAGTCAGCCAAACCTGCCGCTGAGGGAGATCGGCAGTCTTCCGTTCAGCACGAAGGACGAGCTGAAAGGTGCGATCGATGAGCAGCCTCCGTTTGGGAGCAACCTGTGCGTGGCGCCTGAGCAGGTGAAGCGCGTCTACCAGACGAGCGGCACGACCGGCGCGCCAAGCGTCCTGGCGCTAACACGCACGGACATGGAGACCTGGACGACCATCGGCACACGGTCATATTTCGCCACCGGCATCCACGACGACAGCAGCGTCCTCACCACCTTCGGCGCGGGCCCGTTCGTGGCAGGGCACACGCATTTCGTGCTTTCGCGCATCGGGTGCAGGTCGGTGCCGGTCGCGCCCGGCGACACCGACCGCGTGATGTTCGGCCTCACGGCGGGCCTAGCGGATACCCTCTTATCCACGCCATCGTTCGCGCAGTACCTCGCGAACAAGCCGGAGATGTCGGGCGCGCGAATGGAGCTCAACCACATCGTCACCGGCGGCGAGCCGGGCGGTGGCATCCCCGCCATCCGGGACCACATCCAGCAGGCGCTCGGCGTCACGGTCACCGAGGTGATGGGCATCGGCGACATAGCGCCCTCGCTGTTTGGAGAGTGCCCCCAGCAGCAGGGTATGCACTTCTGCGGCGGCGGCCACGTGTGGGCCGAGCTCGTCGACCCCGACTCTCGCGAGCCGATCACGATCGAGGCCGGCGCGGTCGGCGAGCTCGTCTACACGCACCTGACACGCGAGGCGATGCCCGTGGTTCGATTTCTTGGCGGCGACATCGTCAGAATCGAGGGTTCTCCCTGCGATTGCGGCCGGGCCACGTTCCGCATGCGCGTCATCGGTAGGCGCGACGACATGTTCATCGTGCGCGGCGTCAACGTGTACCCGTCAGCGATCCTCGCCGTGGTGGGTAGGTTTCGGCCGCGCGTCACCGGCCGCGCGCGGGTCGTCCGTAAGACGGCCGATGTGAGCGTCACGCCGCCGGTTCCGGTCGAGGTCGAGGTGGCCGACGGGCACGCCGAAGACGCAAAGCTGCGGGCGGAGATCGAGGATGCGATTCATTCCACCCTGATCTTTCGCGCCAGGGTCGACCTCATTCCCGAGCACGATTTCGGCGAAAGCGGCTACAAGACGCGCCTGACCGTGAAGCGACCATGAGCAAGCGCAAGAAGCTGAAGTCAAACCTCGGCTGGAGCACGACCGATCGCATCGTCGTCCAGGGCCACGACCTGGTCGAGCTCATCGGCACGACGTCCCTGGGCGACTTCGCGTTTCTCGAGCTGAAGGGCCGCCTGCCGACGCCGGAGGAATCAGTCGTGTTCAACGCCATCGCGGTCACCCTCGTCGAGCACGGCCTCACGCCAAGCGCTATCGCCGCGCGCCTTACCTACTTCGGCGCACCGGAGTCGCTGCAAGGCGCGGTGGCAGCGGGCCTACTCGGCATGGGGTCGCGTTTCGGGGGCTCGATCGAAGAAGCGGCACGGACGCTGCAGGAGGCTCTCGCCGGCGCTGCGCCCGGCACCGATCCGCGCGAGCTCGCGCGCGAAATCGTCGCCACGTATAGGAAAACGAAGCAGCCCATCGCCGGGCTCGGGCATCCAATCCACAAGCCGGCCGATCCGCGCACCGCGCGCCTGTTCGCGATCGCGGCCGACAACGGCCTCTCCGGACGTCACGTCGAGCTCATGCAGCTCATCTCCGAAGAGGCGAGCCGGACCTACGGCCGCGATCTCCCTGTGAACGCGACCGGCGCCATCGGCGCCATCCTGGGAGAGCTCGACTTCCCCTGGCAGGTGGGGCGGGGACTGGCGGTGATCGCACGCGCGATCGGCCTAGTTGCGCACATCCAGGAGGAGCTCGCGGAGCCCCTCGCCGGCGAGATCTGGAGCCGGGTGGACGAGGAGGCGTCGGAGCACAACCTGGCCTCCCCACCTGTGGGGAGGTCCGAGCGCGCCGCGCAGCGGCGCCCTCGGGGAGGGGGGCTAACATAGCTCTTGCCGTGCCTGCCAACGTGCCCGGGATCCACCACGTCACGTGCATCACCGGTGACGTCCAGAAGAACGTCGATTTCTACGTCGGCGTACTCGGGCTCAGGTTCATAAAGAAGACCGTCAACTTCGACGTCCCCGACACCTACCACCTGTACTTCGGCGACTACCTCGGCACGCCCGGCAGCGCCATGACATTCTTCGGCTGGCCGCACCTCCCGTGGCGGCCGGCGGGGAGCGGGCAGGTGACCGTGGTCTCGTTCGCGATCCCGGGCCGGTCGCTGGAGTTCTGGTCTGGGCGCCTACGCGAGCTGGGCGTGGAGTTCGCGCGCGCATCGCGCTTCGGAATCGACACGCTGGTGCTCAAGGACTTCGACGGCATCCAGATCGAGCTGGCCGGCGAGGCGTCGGACGAGCGCTGGAAGCCCTGGCCGGACGGGCCGGTCGATCCTCACCATGCGATTCGCAGCTTTCATTCGGTCACGCTGACCGAGGAGTCGGACGAGGCCACCGTCCATTTCCTCACCGACACCATGGGCTTCCGCAAGGTCGCCAGTGAAGGCAATCGCACCCGCTTCGAAACCGGAGCGGGAGGTCCGAGCTCCGTGGTCGACGTGCTCGACGCGCCGGAGGCGCCTGTCGGCGAGGAGGCGGTCGGGACCGTCCACCACGTCGCCTGGCGCGCCGCCAACGACGCCCACGAGCTCGATTGGCGTGAGGTCCTCGTCAAGTCAGGCAGGAATGTGACGCCGGTGATCGAGCGCAAATATTTCCGCTCGATCTATTTCCGCGAGCCTGGCGGCGTCCTGTTCGAGATCGCGACCGACCAGCCTGGGTTCACCGTCGACGAGCCCGCCGACGCGCTCGGTACCTCGCTGCAGCTGCCGCCCCAATATGAAGGGCGGCGCGAAAACCTCAAGTTCAACCTGCCGCCCATCGTCGTACCGACCACCGCGGCGCGAGGCGCAGGACACTGACGGCGTATGGGGTGGTCTGGAATTTGACGTCTGGAGGGGAATGAGCTGATGAGCACTGCGGTAATCGCTCCGGTCAATCCGATGGCGGCGGAAGGCAAGGACACGGTCATGACCGTGATGCGCCGCGACCGCGCCAACTTCACGCGACTCGTATCGGACCCCAAGAACTGGAACGTGATGACGCGCTGCACCGGGTGGGAGACGCGAGACCTGGTCGGTCACATGATCGACGTCATGGAGGGTTACTTCAAGAACTGGGACGCGGCCAAGGCGGGCAAAGAGGGCACGGCCCTCGGCCTGCCGGTGATGGGCGAGACGCTCAACGACCATGCGCTCGACTTCCGCAAGCTGCCGCGCGAGGAGGCGCTCGCGCGCTTCAAGAAGGATGCGGAGAAGCTCGACGGAATCCTCGAGGCCCTGACTCCTGACGAGTGGACCGGCTTCATGGTTTACCACCCGTTCGCCGGCCCGGTGCCGGCCGGCTTCTACGGCACCTTCCAGATCATGGATTACGGCGTGCACCCATACGACATCGAGTACGGACTTGGGAACAAGCTCGCGACCATCGACGAGGCGACGGCCGGCCTCATCCTGCCTTACTCCTTCATTTTCTGGATGTACACGGTCGACCAGAAGGTGGCGGCTGGCGTGGACGCTCAGTACGGGATCGAGACGGACGGTCCGTGGGGCGGCAAGTGGCGCGCCACGATCAAGGACGGCAAGTGGTCAAACGAAGCGGAGAAGGGCAACTTCGAGGGGTGCGATGCGCTGTTCCACTTCGACAGCGCGGCAGACCATGTGTTGACGTTCTTCGGCCGGTTCCCAGGTGGCTCGGCGTCCGGCGACCCCGAGGTGATTCACAAGGTGCGTCACCTCTTCTTCTCCTTCTGATACGAAGCACGCTGTGGGCATCGACCTCCCCGCGTGGTGGGGAGGTCGGGCTCACGGTCCACGAGGTCAGTGACGCTCCAGACGTCGCCGCGGTCATGCAGCTTGACGTGGGCCTCGTCGAGAGCCGCTTCGCCAGGGGCTGCCGCTGTTTCTTCAGCCGGCACGACGATGAGGTGGTGGCGTTTGGGTGGCTGGCTACTGGCGCCGAATGGATCGGCGAGCTCGAGCTGGAGATCCGTCCGGGGCCCGCCGAGGGCTACATCTGGAACTGCGCCACCCACCCGGCGCATCGGCGCAAAGGATTCTTTCGCTCCCTGGTGGCCGGCATCGCGGCGCAAGCGGAGAGCGAGGGATTGAAGCGGTTGTGGATCGGCACTCTCGACATCCCGGCAGCCAAAGGTGTCGCGGACGTCGGCTTTGTACCGGCGATGCGCTTCACCTCGGTGTGGATGTACGGGGTCCGCTGGCTGCGCGCCAGGCCGGCCGACTCAGTGGATCCAGCCCTGCTGGTTTCAGCGCGCCAGGCCCTTGCGATCGCAGGCGTACCGCTTCGGCTCGGATCCTCGATGAAGCGAGCCGAACACCGCGTGCACTAGATATCCTGGGCTCGATGGTAGACAAGTTCGTCGGCTGGCGCGGCGACTTCCAAGGCTTCTTTCTCGGCCTTCGCGCTGACAACTCGAAGAAATATTTCGAGGCGAATCGCCGCAAGTACGAAGACGAGGTCAAGGGCCCGATGGTCGCGCTGCTCGCCGACCTGGAGGCGGAATTCGGGCCGGCTCATCTCTCGCGTCCCAATCGCGACATACGTTTTTCCGCCGACAAGTCGCCCTACAAGCTGAACATCTATGCCGACTGCCGCAAGGGAGGCTACGTGGCCCTGGACTCAGAGAGCCTGGTCGCCGCCGGTGGGAGATACATCATGGACGCGCCTCAGCTGGCGCGCCTCCGAGAGGCGATCGCCGCAGACAGGTCAGGTAAGGAGCTCGTGAAGATCGTCGCCGCTCTGCGTGACAAGGGCTACGACATCGAAGGCCAGGAGCTCAAGCGCGTGCCACCTCCTTATCCGCAAGACCACCCGCGTGGCGATCTGCTGCGTCACAAGCGGCTTATTTACTGGAAGCGATGGCCCATTCAGGCGTGGATCGCTACTCCAAAGACTCGTGACCGCGTGGCGGACGTCTGGCGGGACGGCGCCGGGCTGAACACCTGGATGGCCAGGCACGTGGACGGCTAGAGGGCGGCCAGGTAGATCTCGAGCAGTTCCTTGGCCGGGTAGCGGCCTCCGAGATCCTCCGCGGCGCGCCTCAGCTCCGGCTCTCCGATGTCGTACTCGGCAATGTGTTGGGGCAGGCCGAGCGATTCGATGAGCTGGGCGACGTCGCCCGCCGCGTCCTTGCCCGAGCCGGTAGCTTTGGCGAGTTTGGCTACGCGTTCCGGTTTCGACCGTGCGACGTAGCGCACGACGTGCGGCATGAGAAGGCATGAGGTCACACCGTGCGGAATGCCATGCCGGGCGCCGATCTGCTTGCCCATGACGTGGCTGAGCCCATTCGCCGACGCTGTAGGCAACGTGAATGAGAACCACGCCGCGAGCTGATTCTCGGTTCGTACGCCCACGTCATCAGGTGCGGCCTTGGCGCGCGGCAGCGAATCGAACAGACGGCGAACAGCCTCCAGGCTCATCACATCCGAAAACGGATGCGAGCCATCGGCGAGAAATCCTTCCACAGCGTGATCGAGCGCCCTGATGCCGGTCGAAAGCCACAACGACATCGGCGTGGCGAGGGTCAGCTCGGCGTCGTAGATCACGGAGTCGAGCAGCAGCCGCACATCGCGCATGCCCGCCTTGTCACCCGCCGCGTCGGTGAAGCCGGCGCTGCCCGCGAGCTCGGCCGTCGACAGCGTCGTCGGGATGGCGATGTGGGGAAGCCCGCGGTACGCCAGGCCGTGCCTATCGGCCAGCTTGACCGCGACCATCTTGCCGGTGTCGATGGCGCTCCCACCTCCGAAGCTGACGATCCCGTCAACGCCGACGTCGGTCGTGTGAGCGACGGCGGCCTCGATCTCGGACATTGGTGCGTGCTGGGCGACGACCTCCGTCGTCAGCGCTTGGACGCTGTCCATGGATTCGCGGACGCGGCTCAGCAGCGTGCCTTCGGCGACGAGCGACCGCGTCGTGATGATGGCGACGCGGGTGACCTGCAGCCGGCTCAGCTCCGGCGCCAGCTGGGCAAGCGACCCTGCCCCCCAGTGAATCGCGCGCGGGTTCGCATAGTTGAATGTCCCGTTCTGAGGCGCCACGTCAGGCAATACGTTACTTTCGAGGCGACCCGTATGGCTGGACCGCATCAAGGGCAACCCGTCGTGCAGGAAGGCGAGCCGCTGGAAACCGCTCGCGCGGCGATGATCTTGGCGCATGGTCGAGGCGCCAGCGCACTCGACATCATGACCATCGCCGCCGAGGTGATGTTCCCCGGCGTCGCTTACCTCGCGCCTCAGGCCGCCGGTTCGGTGTGGTACCCGAATCCGTTCACCGCGCCGTTCGAGGCCAACGAGCCGTATCTCAGCTCGGCGCTCGAGGTCATCGCCTCATTGCTGTCGCGGGTCCAGGCGACTGTCCCGACCGAGCGGATCGTGCTGCTGGGCTTCTCTCAGGGCGGCTGCTTGATGCTCGAGTTTGCCGCGCGCAACGCGCAGCGCTATGGCGGCGTGGTCGGTCTCAGCGCCGGATTGATCGGTCCTGACAACGCGCCGCGCGATTACCCCGGGGACTTTCAGCGGACGCCGGTGTTTCTCGGCTGCAGCGACGTCGATCCCTACATCCGGAAGGAGCGCGTCAGCATGAGTGCCGAGGTTTTCCAGCGCATGGGCGCCGAGGTCACGGCGCGGTTGTATCCCGGGATGGGGCACACCGTTAGCGCCGACGAGATCGAAATGGTCCGGTCGATCGTCAAGGCTGCTTTCACCTCCCCACCGCGTGGGGAGGTCGACGCGTAGCGTCGGGTGGGGCGAATCATTTTGTAGCCCGCCGCACGGGCAGTTTGCTCGCCGCCGCTCGGAGGGCGTCGAGGTCGGACTGGGATAGCGCCATAAGGTCGGGTGGCGGCGTGTACTGGGATGCGAGGAGGTCCTTGCGAATCTTCTTTCCTTTCGCAGTCAGCACCACGTCTTTGACGCGGCGGTCGCCGTCCTTGGCGATGCGCTTGGCCAGGCCCCGCCGCTCCAGCCTGTCGACGAGCCACGTGGCGTTGGATGGGTCGTTGGACCACGCATCCGCCAGGGATCGCATGGACCGGCCGGCGTCGGGGTCGAGACTGGTCAGCGCACGGCTCTCGGCCGGCGTCAGGCCCAGGCGCTCCAGCACTTTCACCCGTTCAGGAGCCGTGGCCACGATGTAGTCGAAGATATGCCGCCACGCTGCCGCCGCGGCAGCCTTCTTGGCGGAGGAATACCGAGCCATTACTTGAGATTATCGTATAGTTGAGGCACTTCAAGTAAACGGGGTTGGGAGGCTTCGATGACTAGATTCACCACTGCGGTCCATATGACGTTGCGGATCTCCGGCGTGCTGCTCATATTGCTGGGCCTCGCGATCTGGACAGGCCGGGCGGACGCGATCATCCCGGTGCACGAGCTCTTGGGCTTTGTGCTCGTCCTTTCGCTTTGGACGCTGGCCTTCTTCGCGGCACGGGCCGGCGTCCAGAGGGGCGTTGTCGTAGCCGGCTTCGCTTGGGGCCTGGTCGCGCCGATACTCGGCCTGACGCAGGCAAACCTGCTGACCAACGACTGGCATTGGGTCATTCAGATCCTGCACCTCCTCGTCGGCCTGGCGGCGATCGGTACAGGTGAGGGTCTCGCGCAGCGCATGCGGCGCCTGGGCGCTTCCCAGGTCAAAACCGCTTGAGCGATCGCACGGGGCCGTTCTCGGCATGAAGTACGAGATTCCGGGCAGGCTCGCCGGCGGTGCTGCGATCTAGGAATAGGGGCTGACACGGCCGCCTTCTAATCTCCCGATGGATTACGGAAGAGCGGTCCAGTTCGGCTACTTCATCATCCCCGACGCCGCCCTGCCGACGCGGGCTCTCGAGCAGGCGATAAGCGCCGATGAGGCCGGCATCGACTTGATCGGGATCCAGGACCATCCCTACCAGCACCGATTCCACGACACGTGGACCTTGCTCAGCGCGATCGCCGCGCGCACGAGTCGCGTGACCGTGTTCCCGGACGTCGCCAACCTTCCACTGCGTCCGCCGGCGATGCTCGCCAAGGCGGCAGCCTCGCTCGACCTTCTATCAGGCGGACGAGTCGAGCTCGGCCTCGGAGCGGGCGGCTTCTGGCCGGCGATCAAGGCGATGGGAGGGCCGATCCGCACGGCCGGCGAATCCGTGAGCGCCCTGGAGGAGGCCATCGAGGTGATCCGCCTGTTCTGGACTGGTGGGCGAGGACTGAAGTTCGACGGGCGCTTCTACGAGCTCGCCGGCTTGAACGCGGGCCCGCCCCCGGCACACCCCATCGGCATCTGGCTCGGTGCGTACAGGCCGAGGATGCTCGCGCTCACCGGCCGCGCAGCCGATGGGTGGGTGCCGTCGCTCGGCTACCTGAAGCCAGACGACATGGATCAGGCCAACGCCCGCATCGACGACGCCGCGCGCGCGGCGGGTCGCGATCCTTCCGCGATAAGGCGCGTCCTCAACGTCGGAGGAGAGCTGGCGGCGGAGGACTTCGCCACGCTCGTGCTCGAGCATGGGTTCGACACTTTCATCACCAGTCCGGACGCAGGCGAGGCGTTCATTGAAGAGGTCGTGCCGAAGGTGCGCGAGCTGGTGGCCGCGGGTCGTGGACCAGGCTGACCTCGTCGGCCTCCTTCGCGGAGGCGTCGATTCGAAGGGTGGTGAGTGGGCCGACCTGGGCGCAGGCGAGGGCGCGTTCACGATGGCGCTCGCGGATCTTCTCGGGCCGGGCGCCCATATCACCGCCGTCGATCGCGACGCCGGCGCGCTGCGCCGCCTCGCTGTGGAGATGGGGAGGACGTTCCCCGCGACCAAGGTCGACACTCTCGCCGCCGACTTCCGGAGGCCGCTGCCGCTGTCCGGCCTCGATGGCATCGTCATGGCCAACTCGCTGCATTTCGTCCGCGACAAGCAGCCCGTGCTGGCCAGCGTCACGGCGATGCTGCGCCCAGGCGGACGCTTGATCGTGGTCGAGTACGGATCCGATCGCGGCAACCCGTGGGTGCCACACCCGTTCACCTACGCGCACTGGGAGCGGATGGCTGCCGAGGCGGGTTTCGAGCGGACCCGGCAGCTCGGCACGGTGCCCAGTCGCTACCTGGGCAGCATGTACTCCGCGGTTACTTTCGCGCCTCGGTCCACGACAACTGGTTGAAGGCGTAGTAAATCGCGTTGAACGCGTAAAGGGCCACCACCAGCCATGTGCTCACGAACGCCAGTCCGATCGACACGGCATACAGGACGAGGCCCAGTGCGAAGCGGGGAAGAACTTTTCCCGGCCGGGTTCCCTGTACTTCGGGTCGGAGGAGGTCTGGATGCGTGAGCGCCCAGGCCACGAGGCTTTGGAAGGCGATCGCCATCACCGTCATGACCACGGCATAAAAAGCGGCCGCCACGGAGCCGTCGACGCCGGAGTTCAGGTAGCGGCCCAGCAGCGCGGTCGGGTAGGGCACGAGCACGACAGTGAGCAGGAGCACCAGGTTGATGAACTGGATCGTGCGGTCGGCGGCTCGCAGGTTCCTGAAGATCGTGTGGTGGTTCACCCACACGACGCCGACGGTCAGGAAGCTGGCGACGTAGGTCACGAGCTGCGGCCACTGCCCGAGGACCTTTTCGAGGAGCTTCCCCGATGCGACCTCGGGGACGGTGAACTGGAGCACGAGAAGGGTGATCGCGACGGCGAACACGCCGTCGGAAAAAGCCTCGAGCCGGGAAGTATTCATCAACTTGGCCACCTCCCCGCCCGCGGGGAGGTCGCCGGGGCCATCGGGCCCCGGCGGGTGGGGGGAATCAGGTTTTCTATGCGGCTATTAGAAGACTTGCGAGGTCGAAGAAGGCAGGCTCGGAGTCCCGGCGCCGCGCCGGCCGCGTCCGCGCCGCCTCAACCACCGATTGATCATCACCCTGCGATCGCCGGACGACCGGCCCCCGCCGCCCGGGTTGAACCGCTTGGTGACGCCGCCCATCGTGGCGCCCCACGTGACGTACTTTTTGAAGCGCTCCTCGGCCTCTCGGGCGATCCCGATCCGGTCTCCGCGAGTCTCCTCACGGAAGCGGGCGATCCGCCCGGCGGCCGCGCCTTCCTTCTCCTCGGGAGTGCTCCCGAGGCCTGCGTCGGGCAGCGCGCCCAACACGACGATCTGGTCGTCCTCGACCGTGACGTCTACTCCCGTGAACCAGCCGTCTGGGAGTCTTCCGGCAAACCAACCCTTGATCGAACCGAGCTCTTTTTCATCCATGATTACAATATTACGCAGTAAGTGGAAGAAAGCAAGCGGCGCGGTCTGGGAGTGCAATTTGGCTTCGGTGGGTAAGCTGCAGGGCAAACGATGGCGATGATGGGGCCGGGCAGCGGCCCGCCGATGATGCACTGGTGGCTGGGCCGGCGGAAGTCGGCCGACTCCGGGCCCGCGAACAGCGGACTGACAGGCGATCCCGAGATCGAGCAGCCGCCCGAAGACCAGAGTCCAAAAGACCTCCGCGGCCGCTGGCTGAACTTCAAGCAGTCGGTGACCGGCACGGCCAGCGCGCTGCCGCGCGTCCTTAGATTGGTATGGGACGCCAGCCCGGCGATCACGTTGGCGCTGTTCGCGACGACCGCCATCGCCGGTGTGATCCCGGCCGCCTCCGCCTACGCCGCGAAGCTTCTGACCAACGCCGTCGTGCAGGGCATCGCCATTCGCAGCTTCCACCAACCCGACCGCGAGGTCTACACGCTGGGCCCCTGGCACACGCCGGTTTTCACGGCTGTCGACGGGATCATCTTTCTGGTCATCGTGCAGCTTTTGCTGTTCGCCGTCTCGGCGCTGCTGGGCACGCTGCGGAACATCACGCAGCAGCTGCTCCAGAACGACGTCTCGATGCGGATCCAGCTGATGGTCATGGAGAAGGCGGCTTCGCTGGACCTTGCGTTCTATGAGGACCCGGCGTCGTACGACCTGCTCCGCCGGGCGCAAACCGATTCCATAAACCGGCCGGTGATCATGATCTCGACGGCTTTCGGCCTGGTGCAGACGCTGCTGACCTTCATCACCATGATCGCCCTGCTCGTGGTCGTGAGCCCGTTGCTGGCGCTGATCGCGCTGGTGTCGCCGATCCCCGCTTTCATCGCCGACACACGCTACGGATGGCGCGGTTACAACATCGCGCGTTGGGGCTCGCGGCTGCTGAGGCGAATGAACTACATGGTCACGCTCGTCACCACTGACAGCTATGCGAAAGAGGTGAAGCTCTTCGGCCTCGGCGGTTACTTCATCAACCGGTACCGGCTGATCGCGAAGGCCTACTACACCTCACAGCGAGCCCAGGTTGCCCGCCGCTACATGACGGGCTTTGGGCTGGGGAACCTGAGCACGATCGTGACTTCGCTCACCTATCTGTATGTGGCCCTGCAGGCGATCATCGGCCGGCTCACACTCGGCGACCTCACGCTGTACACGACCGCAGCCTCGCAGGTGCAGGGCTCGATTCAGGGCATCCTGGGGGGCTTCTCAGGGATGTACGAGCACAACCTGTACCTGAACAACCTGTTCGAGCTCATGGAGACGAAGTCGACGCTGCCGGTGGCGGCCACACCGACCAAAGTCCCGCAGCCGCTGCGCGGCGAGATCCGCTTCGAGAACGTCACGTTCGCCTACCCCGGCGCCGAGGCCAACGCGCTGAGCAACCTCAGCTTCACCGTCAAGCCAGGCGAGACGCTGGCGATCGTGGGGCGGAACGGCGCGGGCAAGACGACCTTGTTCAAGCTGATCTGCCGGCTGTACGACCCCAACGAGGGCCGGATCCTCGTCGACGGGATCGACATCCGGGATTTCGAGCCCAATGAGCTGCGCGCCCAGATCGGGGCCATGTTCCAGGACTACGTCACCTACCAGGCCACGGCCTCGGAGAACATCGGCCTCGGCAACGTCCCAGACATCAACGACCGCGAGCGAATCGAGATCGCGGGCGCGCAGGCCGGCGCTGCGGAGCTGATATCCCGGCTTCCCGAGGGCTACGACACAGCGCTGGGCAAATGGTTCGACCACGGAGTGAACCTCTCCGGCGGCGAATGGCAGAAGGTCGCGCTCGCGCGTGCGTTCATGCGTGACGCGAAGATCCTGCTTCTCGACGAGCCCACCTCGGCGCTGGACGCGCAGGCCGAGTACGACCTGTTCGAGCGATTGCGCTCGCTGACGCGGGGCCGCACGGCCGTGTACATCTCGCACCGCTTCTCGACCGTTCGCCGCGCCGACCGCATCGTCTTCCTCGAGCACGGCCGCCTCGTCGAGGAGGGCACGCACGCCGAGCTGATGAAGCTCAACGGCCGGTACGCCCGACTCTTCCGGATGCAAGCCTCGGCGTACACCGGCGAGGACGTCGTCCCCGAACCAGAGGACGTCAAGATGGGGGAGACCGCCTAGTAGAGTTTCCGCGCGATGCTGGCCCGGTTTGTCATCCCGACCCGGGTAGGAATCGTGCTTGGAACGGCGACCGCCGCCGCGTATCTGATCGGATCCGGACGCTCCTTCGGCTACGACGCCGCAGCGACCTTCGCGAACTTTGTCGCCACCCCAAACCTGGTCGACGCGTTCGCAGTGCACCCGGTGTTGCCGAGCATCCAGCTCAAGTACATCGCCTCCAATGACCACGTCTTCCTCTCGGTCGTGAGCCACGTCATCTATTCGGTGACTGGATCTCGAAGCGAGGTCGTGTATCGGCTGGTGCCGGCTCTGGCGGCGGGGGGGACGGTCGGCGTTTCGACCGCGGTGCTCGCGAAGCGATTCGGGCTCGTCGCCGGCGCTTGCGCAGGGATCTTCATCGCCACCAACCCGCTTTTCGTCGAGAACAGCCGCGACCTGCGCGGATACAGCCTGGCGGCGCTCCTCGCGGTGCTGGCGACGATTGCGATGTTCAGGCGGGGGCCAGGGCCGCGGGTTGCCTACGCGGTGCTGATGGGACTGGCGATCGCCACGCACGTGTTCGCGGTCGTCGTGCTGGTTGCGCATGTCGCCTGGATCGCGTTGCGGAGGTCGTGGCCGGAGCTCCGAGAGCACGCCCCGGCCGGGATCGCCGCTCTGGCGATCGGCGCGGCGGCCAACGCCAACATCGAATGGATGGAGTTCGCGCAGCACGGCTTTCCGTCAAGCCAGTTCGACCCGACGTTCCCCCGCGACCTCGTCCTCTTTCTCCTGGGCGCTCCATCGCTTCTGGCCGTCGGTTTATGGCTCAGCACGTTCGGGCTCGGCCTGTGGGCGGTGCGCCGCGAGCCTCTGGTGTGGGCTTCGGTGGCCGTAGTGGTCGTGGTGGTGGCGATTCTGTGGCTGGTGCTGCAGCCCGCGTATCTCTTCCCGCGTTTTTTCATCTTCCTCATCCCGGGCATCGCGTACTTGATGGCGGCCGCCGTCCAGCGCTGGAAGGTGCTGGCGCCGGTCGTCCTGGCCGGCGCTGTCGCGGCGGTCGTGGCCCAGGTGCCGGCTTACACCCAGGATCCGCTCGCCCTGCCCCAGGCCGCCGCCGCGGTGGAGCGCGTCCATACGGCGGGCGGCACCGCATGCGTGATCCACTCGGACGAGTCCGTCCTCGCGGCCTACACGACCGAGTTCGAAGTGGTCACGGCCGCCGACCAGCTGGCCGGATGCGACGCGGTGGTGGTGGTGAGCTGGAATGTGGACCTGGAGCTGCGCGACCTGGCAGCCCAAGAATTCCCGCGACGGACGCTACTTCCCGCCAGTTACCCCGCGGTCGTGCTCGGGCGCTGAGCCCGAGAGGCTACCAGCCGGCGTGGGTGTGGTTCAGCTGGAGGACGCGTACCGCGCGGCCACGCATATGGTCGCAGCGCCAGCAGAAAACCACGGCGTCGATCCCCCAGGGCAGGATCCCTTGCAGCAGTACCTCTCGCTCACGACGGTGCAGCAGCCAGCAGACGATGTAGCTCATTGAGCCCGACGAAGCTATCACGGTGCCCCCGACAAAGCAAAGGAAAGACTGTTAAGACTTGATGCGGTCGATCTTGGCGGCGAGGATGAAGTCGTTTTCGGTCAGGCCGCCGGCGACGTGGGTGTAGAGATGGACCATAAGCGAGCCATACCGGAGCACCAGGTCAGGGTGGTGACCCTCGGCCTCAGCGAGCTCCGCGATCTTATTGACGAGCTGGACGCCAGGCATGAACCCTTTGAATTTCAAGAGCTTGCTGATTCGCATGTGGCCGTGCGAGTCCTCGACAGTCCAGCCGTCGACCTGCTCGAGGAGCTGCCCGACCTCATGGCTCGAGAGTGGGGGAGTCCCTGGCTCGCACTTGACGCAGTGCCGTTGGTCGAGGGGTTTGGTCTCCGACGCCATCAAGATGATCGTAAGGCCTTGGGTAGAATGGTCACTCCCGCCGGGCGCGCGCAGGCGCATATTTGGGCGGCTAGCTCAGCGGGAGAGCGCTTGCCTCACACGCAAGAGGTCGTTGGTTCAAACCCAACGCCGCCCACCACCCGTTCGAGGCCCCGTCGTCTAGTGGACTAGGACGCAGCCCTCTCAAGGCTGAGATCGCGGGTTCGAATCCCGCCGGGGCTACTTCTTGAACCGCAACGCGCGCCAGTACGTAGCGAGCGTTTCGAGGTATTCGCGGAGGTGTAAGAAGCACTTGTCGCTAGCCCGGAGGTGTAAGGCAAGCTCCGAACGTCCTGGCTTAGTCTTCGGCCACGGCGGTGCTTTCCGAGCGGAGTACATTTCGGTGAACTGCCTGGCGGCTTTCGAGAAGGAGCAGTGTGATGGCCGAAACGGTGCGACGCGTCGAGTATTACTACGTGACAGTTCCTGACAAGCCCGGCGAGGGGGAGCGGATCCTGTCGGCGCTGAAGGAGAGCGACGTAAACCTGCTTGCGTACCTCGGCTTTCCGGCTGGGGGCGGCCAGTCCCAGGTAGATCTGGTACCCGAAGACCCTGCGGCTTTCCGCCAGTCCGCCGAGATCGCAGGTCTAACCCTCAGCGAGGCGAAGCAGGCATTTCTCATACAGGGCGATGACCGCGTGGGTGCCGTGAGCGGTGTGATCGCGAAGCTCGCGAAGCGGAACATCAACATCACCGCCGCGGCTGCGACGAGTGCCGGATCGGGGCGCTACGGGATGATTCTCTGGGTCGCTCCGGAGGACTACGAGCGGACGGCTGACGCGCTGGGGACCTGACCACCTGACGAGGTCCGAGAAGCAGAGTTGCTCGAGATAGTCGTCGCCCGGCTCATCAAACGATCCCTTGTAGCTCGTGAAGCACATTTACGCCAAGATGTGCTACAATGTGCTACATGGACAAAGTGGGAATCAGAGAGCTTCGCCAGAACGCAACGGCGGTGTTGCGTCGCGTCGCAGCCGGCGAAGTCGTTGAAGTGACCGACCGAGGGCGAAGCGTTGCCCGGATCGTGCCCATGCATGAGGCCAGCAGGCTTGAACAGCTTGTGGCTGAGGGTCGAGCGAGCGGCATCACCGGAGATCTGCTCGACGTCAAGCCGGTGCCGCGGGTGGCTGGAAAGCCACTTTTGTCGAAGATCCTGGCTGAGATGAGGGCAGATGAGCGCTGACGTCGCTTATCTCGACACCTCGGCGGCTGTGAAGCTCCTGATGAGTGAGCGCGATTCGCCAGCATTGCGCAGGTGGCTTCGTCAGCGGCCTGAGCGCGCGTCG
>Ga0207646_10001547_pt1 | contig 28193 bp, 31 predicted proteins | sample KBSK5502metaG_FD_184343 | JGI IMG/M metagenome (GOLD analysis project Ga0207646, IMG submission 184343) | Corn, switchgrass and miscanthus rhizosphere microbial communities from Kellogg Biological Station, Michigan, USA - KBS K5-50-2 metaG... | ecosystem: Host-associated > Plants > Roots >...
AGGTGGTGGTCGTTCGGAGGACCCAGTCGGTCACCGGGCCGCCGCCGACGCTGATCTTCCCGCGCTCCACCTCGTAAATGGTGGCGAGGTCGGACGCCACGTAACTCGCCAGGCGATCGAAGCCCAGGAGCTCACCATCGCTGAACCGCGAGGAGGCGTAGTCCAGGCTTGTCGAAGCCGCCTCCCAGCCCCGCACCGCGGGGCCGAAGGGATTGGCGAGCACCACGTCGTCTGCGTGTGAGAACAGAGCCTTCATTGGCTCAGGCCTGCCCTGCAGAAAGACATCGAGCGCCGTGTGGTACTCCTGGATGACCTCGTCCAGATCCTTCACAGGCAGGCAGCGACGGTGGACCAGCATCTTCGCGACCTTCGTGGAACGACTGCAGCCGGTGGACGCGGAAGGCCCCGACCGTGGCCGGAGCCTTCCCGAGCAAGTCAGTTGGTCGCTAGAGCAGGCGGGGTATTTCATGGATTCTTGACGTCCGAACACGCGTTCCATATCGTCCACAGTCCATGCGAACGGCTGTTCGATTCCCCGCACGTGTCAGCCTCGAGCAGATCCTCGACTCACTCGCGCGGGACCCCGACTTCAAGCAGATGGTCACGCGCTGGGAGCGCATCCCACCGCGCCGGGCGAGCTACGCCGAGTTCCCGGCGTGGCTCGACGGTCGCATCTCAGCCACGCTGCGTCGCCGCGGGATCCTGTCCCTCTACTCGCACCAGGCCGACGCGCTGGAGACCACGCACGCGGGAAAGCACACGGTCGTGGTCACGCCCACCGCAAGCGGCAAGACCCTTTGCTACGACCTCCCGGTCATCGACGCCATCGCGAAGGATCCCACCGCGCGCGCCCTCTACATCTTTCCGACGAAAGCCCTCGCGCAGGATCAGCTCGGGGAGCTCCAGCGTCTCGCGAAGGACGTCGATATCGATCTGAAGACATACACATACGACGGCGACACGCCGCCCGCTGTGCGCGCCGCGATCCGCAGCGCCGGCCACGTCGTCATCACGAACCCCGACATGCTCCACACCGGGATCCTCCCCCACCACACCAAGTGGGTGAAGCTCTTCGAGAACCTCCGATACGTCGTGCTGGACGAGCTGCACACCTACCGCGGCGTGTTCGGCTCGAACGTCGCGAACGTCCTGCGCCGCCTGCGCCGCATCTGCGCCTTCTACGGCTCCCACCCGATCTTCATCTGCACCTCTGCGACGATCGCGAACCCTGAGGAGCTCGCGCGCCGCCATGTCGAGGAGGACGTCGTGGTCATCGACCGTAACGGCGCGCCCAGAGGCGAGAAGGTGCTGGTCTTCGTGAACCCACCTGTCGTGAACCAGTCGCTCGGCATCCGCAAGAGTGCGCTTTTCACCGGTCGTGACATCGCGGCGACGCTCCTCGCCTCCGGCGTGCAGACCATCGCATTCGCTCGCTCACGAGTGGAGACCGAGCTTCTGCTCACCTACCTTCGCTCGCGATTCACGCAGCCGCAATGGCCTCACGACCTTATCCGCGGCTATCGCGGCGGCTATCTCCCATCCGAGCGGCGCGCGATCGAGGAAGGTCTGCGCGACGGTTCGGTCCGCGGCGTCGTCTCGACGAACGCGCTCGAGCTCGGCATCGATATCGGTGCCCTCCAAGCCGCCGTGCTTCTTGGCTATCCCGGAACCATCGCGTCGACGTGGCAACAGATGGGTCGGGCCGGGCGGCGCGAGGATCTGTCGGCCGCCTTCCTTGTTGCCACCTCGTCCCCGATCGACCAATACGTCATCCAGCATCCGGAGTACGTGCTCGAGCGTTCGCCAGAGGCCGGCCTCGTGAATCCGGACAACCTACATCTGCTGGTGCATCACCTGAAGTGCGCCGCATTCGAGATCCCGTTCGAGACACGCGAGCGGTTCGGGACCGAAGACACGCCCGGGGTGCTCGCGTACCTCGACGAGCAGGGCGTGCTCCACGAGTCAGGAGGGAAGTACCACTGGTCGGATCAAGCCTTTCCAGCCGAGACGACGTCGCTTCGGACGGCGACGAACGACAACGTCGTCATCGTCGACACGACCGGTCCGGCCCCGCGCACGGTCGGATCCGAACATCACGACGGCAAGGTGCGGGTGATCGGCGAGATCGACCGTTTCGCCGCGCAAGTGCTGCTGCACGAGCAGGCCATCTACCTCCACGAATCGAAGCAATTCCAGGTCGAGCGCCTCGACTGGGAGAACGCGAAAGCTTACGTGCGCGAGGTGAAAGTCGACTACTACACGCAGGCCGAGCTCGCCGTGCGCATCCGCGTCATCGACGAGTTCGACCGGCGCCCCGCCGAGCGAGGCTTCGACCTCGCGCATGGCGAGGTGCTCGTGTCCACGCTCACCACGATCTACAAGAAGCTCACGATGTACACGCACGAGAACGTCGGCTGGGGCAAGATCCACCTACCGGAGCAGGAGCTGCAGACGACCTCGTTCTGGTGCTCGCTTCCCGAAAGAGCGGTCGCGGGATGGCCGAAGGAGCGCGTCGAAATGGCGCTCGCCGGTCTCGGGAACCTGCTGCACGGCCTCGCCCCCCTCCTGCTCATGTGCGCGCCCCACGACCTCGGCCTCGCCGTAGAGGTCCGCTCGCCGCACACGGAGCGGCCGACGATCTACCTCTTCGACATGACCCCCGGTGGGATCGGCTTCTCTGAGCGACTCTTCAAATCGACCGACGCTTTGTTCGAGCGCGCCCGAGAGCACCTCGGCTCCTGTGGCTGCGGAACCGGCTGCCCTTCCTGCGTCGGTCCGGCCTACGCCCTCGGCGACGAGGTGCGCGAGGCCGTCGCGGATCTCCTCTCCCTACGCCGGTGAACGACCTTCGATCCCGAATCGCCCAAATCGTTGAGCGCGATCGCGCACAACGGGATCGCGTCCGCGGGGAAAGTCCCGCCACCGACCGAAACCCTCTTTACGCGGCGGCGGACCCCCCGGCCTCCGGCCGGTACCCCGCCGCGCGGGGGCCCTCGGTCGGTGGCGGGTCTTCCTCCGTCTCTCGTTTCGAGGTGCGCGAGCGGCGGATCGCAATCGACGATCTCGGGCTCGAGATCGTCGCAAGGGGAGCGTGCGACCCGCTACTCGCCGCGCACCTCGGCCTCAAAGGCGCTCCCCCGGACCGCTGGCAGGACGTGCTGTTCCTAGATACAGAGACGACGGGTCTTTCTGGCGGGACGGGCACGTACATCTTTCTCATTGGCGTCGCTCACTTCAACGAGAAGGAATTGATCCTTAGGCAACACATGCTCCTTGACCTAGGTGCGGAGCGCGACTTCATCGAGGGCCTCAAGGAAGAGATCGAGCCGTTCCGCGCGTGCGCGTCGTACAACGGCAAGGCGTTCGACCTCCCGATCATCCGCACGCGGTTCGTCATGGCCATCCGCAGCGAGCTCACCGTCGACGACTCGCACCTGGACCTTCTGCATCCCGCGCGGCGGCTGTGGCGCGACCGGTTCGGCTCGACGACCCTGAAACAGCTCGAGGAGAGCGTCCTCGACGAGGGCCGCACGGCAGACATTCCCGGATGGCTCATTCCCGACGCGTACTTCCACTACCTGCGCAAGCGTGATCCGGCGATCATCGCGCCGGTGCTCGAGCACAACGCTCGCGACGTGATCTCCCTCGTGCGCATCACGGACCGAGTGGCACGCGCGGTGATGGCCGCTCGCGACGGCCGCGCTCCCGATCACGCGCCCGCCGCCTTCGCGCTCGCGCGCGTCTTCGAGCGCACCGGCGAGATCGACGCGGCGTTCGCCTGCTACGAGAGTGCGTACTACGACGGCGACAACGCTCTTCGTGCGAAGCTCGCGCTCGCCTACGCCCGGCACCTCGAGCGGCGCGGAGACGTCGAGCGTGCGCTCCGGATGATGGAAACGCTGGTCGAGCTCGGCGTCGGCTCCGAGCGCTGGCGTGAGCAGGCCGAGAGCCGGATACGCAGACTGCAGAAGAAGCGATGGCGACAGCTCGCGACGGCAAGTTAGAGATCCGGCCGCTCACGGCGGCGCGCGTCGACGACGTGAAGACCGTCATGCGCGGGACGTGGGGCGCGTCCTGTTGGGACCTCTTTCCGCGCTACACCGCCGCGCAGCAGCGCGCGCTTGGCATTACCGTCGGCGGCACGGCTGAGGCGAAGCGGCGAGCGGTGCTCGCGAAGCTGGCACGGAGGCGGAAGAATTCAGCCGGCCTGGTGGCGTATCGCGGTGCAGAGCCCATCGGGTTCGTCTCGCTGGGGCCCCGGCACGACTTCTCCGTCGTCGAAAAGTCGAGGGCAACGCCTCCCGTCGACGACGTCGCGGTCTGGGTGATCCCCTGCATCACGGTGCGGCGGGGTCACCGCGGGGAGGGTGTCGCGGTGGCGATGATCCGCGCCGCGGTCGATTACGCGGGAAAGCGCAGCGCGCCGGCGGTCGAGGCGTACGTGCGCGCCGGTCGCAAGCGAGTGCACGACGACTTCGCCTTCTTCGGCACGAAGGCGATGTTCGCGAAGGCCGGTTTTCGCGTGGTCCGTGGAGTCCTTCCCGGCTTGCGTAAGGGATCGGTGCCGCGGGTGACGATGCGCCGGGCGATCAGGAAGCGCGCCGCTCCCGCCGGTCAGCCGGGCGTGGCGGACGCGCGCCGATCCGGGCAAGCGCCAACTGCCGGAAACGCGCGGCCACCACGATCGCCAGGAAGAGGAGGGTCAGGACAAGCTCAACGAACGGCAGCGCGTGGAGCGTCGCCAGCGTTGGCTCGCTGACGATGAGGTCCGCCGCTGTCCAGAGGATCGCGAGCGCGCCGAGCCAGGTCGCCTGAGGGAATCGATCAAGCAGTCCGACCACGAGGCCGCTGCCGAAGAGGACGATGGGGATGGAGAGTCCGAGCCCGAACAGCAAGAGCGCGATGTTCCCGTGCGCGGCCGCCCCGACACCGAGGATGTTTTCGAGGCTCATCGCGAAATCCGCGGCCAGGATCGTGACGATCGCCGCTTGGAGGGTCGTGACCTCGCGCACCGTGTGGCTCTGACCGCCATCCGGGCGGACGAGCCGGTACGCGATCACGATCAGCGCCAGACCGCCAATGAGCTGCAGGTACTGCACGGTGAGCAAAAGAGTCACCGCGGCGGCCGCCGCGACCCTAAGCGCGACGGCAGCGCCCGCACCAAAGACGATCGCCCTACGGCGCTGGGACCTGGGTAGCCCGCGCGCGACCATGCCGATGACGAGCGCGTTGTCGCCGGACATGGCCAGGTCGATCAGCGTGATCGCAAGGATCGCCTGAAGGGTCTCGGCCATCGTCAGCGGGCGCGCAGCTTGAACGCTACGAAGACGATCACGCCGACGACCCAGAGCACCGGGATCGCAAGAAGGACGATCGCGTCGACGCCCGCTGCCGCCGCGACGTGGTCCGCACCGATCACGAGCATCGTGTCAGTATACTGACGCGCTGTCAGAGGCGTGGCGATCACTGTCATCGTGCTAGCGTCCTGTCATCGCGAAACCCGTGGCACGACCTCCCCTTGCGCTCGCGGTCCGGTCCGCGCGCGAGGGGCTGCACCTCACACAGGCCGAGCTCGCGCGCCGCGTTGGTATCTCGCGTGCGGCGATCGCGGAGCTCGAAGCTGGTCGCATCCAGCAGCCCCGCGCAGCCGTCTTCGCGCGTCTCTCCGCGGTGCTCGGGATCCCCGCGGCGCTCCTCCTCGCCGCGACAGGCATCGGGGAAGCCGAGGCCGCCTCGCTCGTCGACCTCGAGGCGGACGAGCTGGTCTTGATGGCCGCGACGATGGTCCGTATGGCCGAGCGCGACCGGAAGTGGCTCCGCGACCGATTGGCGGAGCTTCGGGAGCTTCTCGTTCTACGGCGAGCGGGCCATGTGAAGGTGCGCGCGCAGAGACGCTGACCGCGGGTCGGAGCATCATCGCGCCGTGAGCTCGGCGGTCGAGGCCAGCGTCCGGCGGTTCGGGGAGACCGAGCGGCGGCTTCACGCCTTCGTTCATTTCGACGCGGAGAACTCGCTGCTGATGGAAGCTGCCCTCATCGCGACGCGCGCGACCGGGGCGCTCGTGCGCGTGCCGGTCGGCGTCAAGGACATCTTCGACACGGCGGGCGCTCCATCGGAGCGCGGCAGCGCCCTTTACGCGGGGCGGATCGCGGAGAGCGATGCGGTCGTGGTACAGAACCTCCGCGCGGCCGGGGCGATCATTGTGGGGAAGACGGTCACTGCCGAGCTCGCGATGGCGCATCCAGGACCGACGCGAAATCCGTGGGATCTCTCGCGCACCTCGGGCGGCTCTTCGATGGGATCGGCCGCGGCGGTCGCCGCCGGCGTGGTCCCGCTCGCTGTCGGCAGCCAGACCAATGGATCGGTCATCCGTCCGGCAGCCTTCTGTGGCGTCGTTGGCTTCAAGCCCACCTTCGGGCGCCTCTCTCGTGATGGGATGTTCGTGACCTCAGAGACTCTCGATCAGGTGGGCGGGTTCGCGCGGTCGGTCCGCGAAGCCGCGGGGCTCGCTGCCGCTATGGCGGGCGAACCCGTGGAGCGGTGGTGGTCGGACGACGCGACGCCGCCGAGGCTCGCCGCGCTGCGCACCGGTGAATGGGAGCACGCCGACGACACCGCGCAGACGCGGTTCCAGGCTGATGTCGACCGCCTCGCGGCCGCGGGCAACCCCATCGCGTGGCCCGCTCCCCCGCCGGGTCTGGACGACGCCCAACGCGTGCTCCGAACGATCATGCTTTACGAGGAAGCGCGCGCCATGGAGCGCGATCTGAGTGGGCGCGAGACGCTCGTCAGCGAGATCGTGCGGTCGCACCTTGCCGACGGCGCAGCGATAAGCGATGACCGCTACCGCGACGCGCTCCGTGCGCGGGAGCGACTGGCCGAAGTGTTCGCATCGTGGGCCGCGCCGTACGACGCCATCGTCACTCCGGCGACGGTCGGCGAGGCACCCACCCCCGAGACGACCGGCGATCCGCGCTTCTGCACGCGGTGGTCTCTCATCGGCGCACCGGCGATCGTGATCCCGAGCGGTCTTGGTCCGAGCCGGCTGCCGCTCGGAGTGCAGCTCGTCGCCGCCCCCGGCGACGACCGTCGTCTCCTCGCGGCTGCGGCGTGGGCCGAAGCCATCGTGCCGCCGATCGGTGCGCCGCCGCTCTAACTACAGCCCTTTACTAGGGATCTCACGACCATATCCGGCTGCTGGGGCATAGAACCAGCCATCTAGGTCAGGGGTCTCGACGCCGATCAGCCCGAGCGCGACCTTGATCTCGGTCCGGTGCTCGACGCCGTGCTCGATCGCGTGGAGCAGAAAGAAGCTCTGTGGATATTCGTACGTCTTGCCTTGGTACGGCAGAGCGACGAGCTCGTCCTCATCGAGCCGAGCGGCGATCGCGATGAGGTCGTCGCCGCCGGAGGCGGCTACCTTGCGAAGCACCTCGAACCCGGGCCACGTGTCGACGTGCCGTGACTCCCCTTCGTGCTGTCGGCCTTTCGTGCGCAGTACGAACGTCAGCTCCGAACAGACGAGGTGCGAGAGCAGCTCCCGCACCGAGCGCGACGAGTGCATAGCGCGCGTGTCTAACTGCTCCGCCGTCAATTGACGACAGGCGTCGATCAAGATGAGGTTCGCCCACCGGTTGTAGCGGAGACAGTCGGCAAAAGCCTTGCTCATGACCGGTTAGCTCTGGAACTCGCGCTCGGCCACTCGGGAGTCGCCATGACGACGGGAAGCGAGCGAGAACGCCATGTCGACAGCTTGCTCCGACGTCTGCGCGAAGTGGAGCTCGGCGATCTTCGCCTCCTCGAGGTGCTTTCCTTCGTAGGCGACCTCGCGAATGCGCGACGACCACCCGCCGCTCCCCTCGAGGATCACTGTGGGCTTGAGCTCGTACGCGACGGTCAGCTCGTTCAACGTGCCGATGCCGCCCGAGATCATGATCACCGCGTCCGCCGCGCGGACCGTGAGCGTGTTGCGCATCCAGCCCATTCCGGTGGTGATCGCGATGTCGACGAACTCGTTTGCGTCGCGCTTGTCGAATCCCGGCAGGATGCCGATGACGAGACCGCCCGCGCTCTTGGCGCCGCGGCTCACGGCCTCCATCACGCCGGAGAGCCCACCGGTGACGACGATGCCTTTGCGTTCGGCGATGAGACGACCGACCTCCTCGGCCATGCGGAGCGCCTTCTCCGGGACCGGATCGTTCGGATCCTTCGCGCTCTTACCGATGATCGTGATGAGCGTCGGGCGTGTCACGGCGCGGTGAGCATAGGTTCGCGCTCGAGGAGCGCGCGCAGCGAAACCGGCCAGGCGAACCAGTGGCGAGAAGCAACGGCACCGCTCGTCTCGTCATACGCCTCGGGGAGCATCCCGTCCCATGTCTGCACGCGCTCGAGACGCTCTTTCGCTCGTGTTTCGCGCGCCTCGTCCTTTGTTGCGCGGGCGAGGACGATTTCCTGCAGATCGCCGAGCGGCCAGGGATGCGGCGTATGCACGGACCCGAGCCCGGCGAGCGTCCCCGCGAAGTAGCCTTGGTTGGCGATGCTCCACGCGAAGTCGATGGTGGCGCGCCACGGCGGATCGTCCACCGAGCAGAACCCCCACCCCGGTGCGAAGACGGTCGGAAAATCGTTCGCGTCGTGATAGTGGCGCGCGCTCGCGGCGTCAGGTCCGGCGATCGCATAGGCGAACCTGCCTTCGCTTGCGAAATGGCGCAGGGTCGCGTCGCGAACCGCTGCGGCGTCGACGGGGCGATCGAACGCCGCGAGCACGCGCCACAGCAGGACGTGGCTCGAGAAGTGATATGGCTGGACAAGCGGATCGTCGGCCGGCGTCTCTGCGGTCGCGATGAGTCCGAACGCTGAGCGCGCCGCGAGAAGACGATCGATCACGTTGTTGCACGAGGCCGCGTAGCGCTCGCGCGGCGACGCGTCGCCGGTAAGCCGCGCACGGTCGGCGATGAGGAGGAGCGGCCAAAGCTGCTGGTCCAGCTGGAACGCGGGATCCTTCGCAGGGCCCGACGCGAGCGACGCGCGTGGCCACCACCCGTCGACTGTTTCAGCGGCCTCGAACATCCAACGGATGAATCCGTCGACGAACGCGGCGATTTGCGGATCGCTCGGACTGACCGCGAGGAGCGCACGGCAGACGTAATACGCGTCCCGCGTCCAGACGAGAGGCAGGATCTGGTGGTCCGCAAGCATGGCGACGGCGTCGCCTGTTCGTGAGGCGGCGCAATCGATCGCGTACGAAACGCCGCGGCGCACTGGACCCGCGGACGCGCCGGCGAGATCCAGGCCGGTCCAGAGCGTGCGGCGCTCGCTCAGGTGCCGCTCGACAAGCGCCTCCGCGTCGCGGGCGAGCTCGTGTGCGTCGGTCAGCGTGGCCACCGGGTCGAGCCCAAGGGCGACGACGAGGATCGCGGCGGTTTCGCTCCCCGCGCCGATCTCGGCGTAGGTGGCCGCGATCGTGGCGGCGGCCCCCAGCGCCCGATCCTCGAGCAGGAAGAGGCTGTCCGGCCAGTCGTCGCGCTGATGCATCGAGATGCGGTTGTGGCTGTGCGGCTCCGGCAGCGCACCGCCGGCCGTGAGCTGCGTGTACTCGGCGCGCGCGAGTCGCATCGTGCTCGTCCAGGTGGGCCCGCGAATCTCCACCTTCGCTTTGATCCGGACTATTTGGATCGCGCCGCTGCGTCCGGCAGGAGCGACGATGATCGACTCGAACCGGCCTTCGGGACGCTCGACGATCGCCGAGGGAAAGGAGTCTTCCGCGAGCCAGACCGAGCTCGGCTCAGCGTCGAGGAGGTCGAAGCCGAAGCTCGGCCGCTTCGGATCGGCGAGCGACCCGCGAAACGCGCGCACCTCGGACTGATCGAAGCGGCTCCCGGTAAACGGCTCCATCCTCGTGAGCTCGACGCGGCCATGAACGGGATGCGCGATCCCGAGCGAGAGCCACCGTCCGCTCGGCGTGACCGTTCCGGAGACGATCCCGTTGCCGACGTCCAACGGCTTGTACGGCCCGCGTCGGTCGAGCCGTGCGGCGCCGATCAGATCGCGACCCCGCCTATCAAATTGGTCCCCACACCGCACGCAGGTATCGGCGCACGAGGACGATGAACACGACGGCGGGCAGCACCATGAAGAACCCTGCGACGAGCTTGAGCGCGAGCGGCGACGTCGAAAGCGAGGCGAGGACCTGCGCCGGAAGCGTATGCGTGCGGACCGTGAGGATCGCCGCGGCGAACACCTCGTTCCACGAGATCACGAACGCGAAGATCGCGGCCGCCCCCAGGCCCGGCGCCGCGGGCGGAAGCGCGACGCGCAGGAACGCGCCCCAGCGGCTGCAACCGAGCGTCTCCGCGGCCTCTTCGAGCTCGTGCGACAGCGCCACGAATACGCCGCCCATGATGAGGATGACGAATGGCAGCGCCAGCGAAGTGTGGACGAGCGCCACGCTGATGAGGTTGTCGTAAAGGCCGAGCCGCACGAAGATCGCGGCGAGCGGGATCGCGAGGATCGCGATCGGGAACATCCTCGTGACTAGCAGGACGGCCCGGAAGGTCTCACGGCCGCGGAAACGGAGGCGCGCGAGCGCATACGCGGCGGGCGTCCCGAGCGCGAGGCCGACGACGACCGTGACGAGCGCGACGGCCAGGCTGTTCAGCATCGCTGGGACGATGCCGCTCGATTCGAGAAACAGCTGCATGGTTCCGACAGAGACGACGGTCGGGAGGAGGGGTTTCGGATAGTCGGAGACGTTCGACTGCGGCGTGAAGGCCGATATTGCGATCAGGTAGAACGGGATCAGCCCCCAGAGCGCGAGCACGACAGCGCCCCCGTAGATCAGGGTCCGATCGACGACGCGCGCGTTCAACGCTGGACCTCCAGCCCGCGAGGGCCCGACAGCATGCGGAGATACACGATGATTGCGACGATGCTGAGGGCGAGGATGACGACGCCATAGCCCGCGGCGATGTGCGTGTCCTGATTGGTCGCGTACCAGCTGTAGGCCCCGCCCGCGAGGACCGGTACGTTGCGGCCGGCGAGCGCGAGCACGACGGCGAACGTCTGGAACGCGAAGATCGTCCGGATGATGAGCGCAGACTGCAGGCTCGGTCGCAGGAGCGGGAGCACCACGTCGATGGTCCGGCGGAGTCGGTTCGCCCCAAACAGCTCCGCGGTCTCGAGGACGTCTCGCGGTATGAGCTCGAGCCCAGCGACGAGGACGAGGAGGACCATCGCGGTCGTGCGCCAGGATTCCGCGATGACGATCGCGGTGACGAGCCCAGGGAAATTGTCGAATGACAGCAAGAGCACCGGCTGACCGATCAGGCCGGCGCTCTGCAGAAGGCTGTTGAGATAGCCCCGCTCGCTGAAGGCCGCGAGCCACAGGAGACCCGCGGCGAGATCGGATACCGCGACGGGAAGCGTGTAGATCAGGAAGAACAGGCGGTGTCCGCGGAATCGCGAGTTCACCAGGAGCGCGATCACGAGCGCGAGCGCCACCTGCAACGGCACGATGAGCAGCAGAAGCAGGAACGTGTTGCGCCACGCATCACTGAAGTTCGCGTCCGCGAGCATCCCCTGGAAGACCGCGAGCGAGAATTCGCCGCTATCGGTGACGGTCGACAGAAGCAGCGCCTGCGTCATGGGGACGAGGACGAGAACGGCGAGGAAGGCCACGGATGGAAGCAGGAGGCCCAACGGCAGGAGCTGCCCCGTGCGCGTACGCATCCGCGGTCCAGCCTAGCCGCGACCGCTGACGTCCGGTCTCAGTCCGAGATCGCCTCGGTCGCGAGCCAATCGAGCGCGACCGCGGCCGTCCACGACTGATCGAGCGAGCCGAGCGGCTCCGCGGTGAACGGCTCGAAGTATTCGGCGAAGTGCGCGTCCGGTCGCGAGAGCAGGGCGAGATTCGCTGCGCGCAGCCTGGCCGCGGATGCGTCCGATCGGCGCTGCGTCATCCCCCACCAGAGCAGCCAGTTGCTGACCGGCCACGCCGGACCGCGCCAGTACGCTCGCGGACGGAACTCGGGCGCGCTGCGCGCGGTGCTGAGCACCACCGGAAACGCGAGGCCCGACGCTCCCGCGAAGTCCGGGCCGAAGAGGTTCTGCTCAGTACGCTCGCCGATCGCCGGATCGACATCCGGCACGAGCAGGGCGCAGAGGCCGGCGCTCGTGGCGACGCGGACCGGTTTGCCCGTTTCGAGGTCCGTGTCCAACGCGAGTCCGAGCGCATCGTCCCACGAGTTCTGGACCGCGCGACCCGATCGTTCTCCCCATCGGGCGATCTGCGATCGCTCGGCCTCCGGAGCGCCGACGAGCTCCGCGATCCGCCCAAGCGAGCGGCAGGCAGCGCTGAAGACCGCGCTCTTCTGGACGTCCTTGACGAGGAACGGATGCGTCCTCTGGATCGCGGCGTCGTCGTAGCCGGCGTCGCGCAGAAGCGCCACGAGCCACACGTAGCGGTCGTATTCCGCGGAGGTCGGGCGCTCTTCCGCGCTAATGACGCGCACGTCGGTCCGCGCGTAGGGCGGGATCGCTCCCACCGCGATCCGCGCGAGCGCGGCATCCCACCGCGGTGAGTTGTCGGTCCCCTCCCAGGGGTGATAGATCGTGATGAGCCCGGAACCCTCGGGATCGCGCCGCTCCGCGAGGTAGCGATGCCAGGCAAAGAGCTTCGGGTACAGCGCCGCAACCCGCGCGCGGACCGGCTCGCTCGAGGCGACCTCGAGCAGACGCCGCACCGCGATCGCGTGCATCGGCGGCTGGACGATCCCGCTCGTCGCCACGGTGCGCGGCGCAAGGTCGCTCACCGCCGAGGACGCCCAGAGATCCGGCCCCGGCCGATAGTCGCGCGCGTTCGGGTCGAACACAATGTGCGGCACCCGTCCGTCGCGCCACTGCGCACTGAAAAGGTGCTCGAGCTCAGTGAGCGCGCGGTCAGGGTCGCTCCGCGCGAGGCCGATCGCGATGAAGGCGGTGTCCCAGCTCCATTGATGCGGATACAGGCGCGGCGCCGGCTTCGTCCACCCGCCGACGTTGTTTCGAGCGAGAACGGCGAGCGCCTCGGCGCGTAGCTCGCGGGCGCTCCAGGACGGAGCGGGTCGGCTCAGCGCGGCGCCGTGAGTGCCTTGCCGGACGCCGCGTCCATCCAGCGGACCTTGTGCGGCTCGGGCGCGAGGCGGAGCTCCTCGTCGGCGCGGAGGGCCGTGTCGGCGGGGGCCACGACCTTGATGGATTCGTTCCCGACCATCACGGTGAGGAGCGCGTGTGATCCGAGCGGTTCGACGACGAGCACGCGCCCTCGTAGCGGGCCCTCACCGATCTTGATGTTCTCCGGCCGGATGCCGAGAAGCATCTCTTTGCCGTCCATGCCGGGCGGGCCCGGCACCTCGAACGCCTCACCGACCGCCGTCCCGTTGCGGGCGCGGCACCGCAGAAAGTTCATCGGCGGCGAGCCGATGAACGATCCGACAAATACGTCCGCCGGCCGGTCATAGAGCGCGCTCGGTGTGTCGAGCTGAACGATCTGGCCCTCTCTCATGACCGCGATCCGGTCCCCCATCGAGAGCGCCTCGATCTGGTCGTGCGTGACGTAGACCGTCGTGCGCTTGACCTCGCCGTGCAGGCGCTTGAGCTCGGCGCGTGCGTGGAGGCGGAGCAACGCGTCGAGGTTCGAGAGGGGCTCGTCCATGAGCAGCACCGGCGCGTCCGTGACGATCGCTCGCGCGACCGCGACGCGCTGCCGCTGGCCGCCGGAGAGCTGCGCCGGATACCGATCCAGGAACGGCTCGAGCTGCAGCAGGGCCGCGCCCTCCTTGACTCGGCGTTCGACCTCAGCCTTCGGCTTGTTGCGCATGCGCAGCCCGAACGCGATGTTGTCGTACACCTTCATGTGCGGGAACACCGCGTAGGACTGGAACACCATCGCGATGTGCCGATCGCGCGGCGGCAGGTCGGATACATCGCGGTCCCCGATGCGCACGGTCCCGGCGTCGATCCGTTCGAGACCGGCGAGGCACCGCAGCAGCGTCGTCTTGCCGCACCCCGAGGGCCCAAGCAGGACCATGAACTCGCCGTCGCGGACCAGCAAGTCCACGTCTTTGAGGGCCACGGTCTTGCCGAAGATCTTGCGAACGGACTCGAACGCGACACTCGACATGTTCAGCTCACCTACCCGGTCCCCAGAGATTGAAGAGGTACTTGCGCATGAAGAAGATGAAGAAGAGCGACGGGATGATCATGAAGAAGCCGCCGGCGAAGCGGAAGTAGAGCGGCGATATGTTCAACGAAGCCAGGACCTGGGCCGGGAGCGTGGTGTTGCGCACCGTGAGGATCGTCGCCGCGAACACCTCGTTCCATGAGGTCACGAAGCTGAAGATCGCCGCGGCCGCGAGGCCGGGAAGAGCCAGAGGCAGCGCGATGCGCGTGAACGCTCCGAATCGCGAAGTCCCGAGCGTCTGCGCAGCTTCCTCGAGCTCGCGCGAAACAGCAAGGAACACGCCGGAGGTCACGATCACGATGAACGGCAGGACCATCGCGGTGTGCACCAGGATCACGGCGATCAGGTTGTCATAGAGGCCGAGGTCGATGAAGGTGACCGCGAGCGGAATCGAGAGGATGGCGATCGGGAACATCTTCGAGACGAGGACGCCCACCTGGAACCCGTCCCGTCCCGGGAATCGAAACCGGGCCAGAGCGTATCCCGCGGGAGCACCGATGACCAGTCCGAGCACGATCGTCGAGATCGCGACGATGATGCTGTTGCGGACCGAGGGCAGGACGCCCGTGGAGTTCACGAAAAAGCTCATCGTGTCGGTCGAGAAACGCGTGGGCAGGAGCGGTTTCGGGAACTCGTAGATCGCCGAACGCTCGCTGAACGCGGCGAGCGCGACCAGATAGATCGGGATGAGCGTCCAGAGCGCGAGGACCACGGCGACGGTGTAGAGGAGGACGCGGTCGAGGACGACGCGGCGCGACGCGGTACGCCGTCGAAGAGTGGGCGCAGCCGCGGTCATTTCCCGAGCTCTCCTTCGCGGACCCGGAAGAGGCGCAGGTACGTGACCGTCGCGGCGATCGTGAGGACCAGGATGAGCGTCGCGAACGCGGCCGCCACGTTGTTGTTGCGGTTGTTGTAGTACCAGTCGTACGCCTCGTAGCCCAGCACGGGCAGCTGGCGTCCCGCGAGTGCGAGCACCACGGCGAACGCGTTGAACGCGAAGATCGTCCGGATGATGAGCGCCGACTGCAGGCTCGGCTTGAGCATCGGCAGCACGACGAGGAGCGTTCGCTTCACGCGGTTTGCGCCGAAGAGCTCGGCGGCTTCGAAGTATTCACGAGGGATGAGCTGCAGTCCGGCGAGGAGGATCACCAGCACCAGAGCGGTCGCGCGCCACGATTCGGCCACGACGACGGCGGTGAATACCCATTGGAGGTTCTCGTACGAGAGAAACGCCAGGGGCTCTTTGATCAAGCCGAGTCCGGTGAGGATCGTGTTGAGATACCCCTGATCGGTGAAGATCGAGAGCCACACGATGCCGGCGGCAAGGTCGGAGATCGCGAGCGGGATCGCATAGACGTACAGGAAGACGCCGTGGCCCGGGAAACGCGAGTGGATGAGCAGGGCCATCGCGAGCGCGAGCACCATCTGAATGGGGACGATCGCGACGAGCAGCAGGATGGTGTTGCGGAACGAATCGGCGAACGCCGTGTCGCCGAACATCTTCTTGTACGCGTCGAGACCGAAGCTCCCATCGGCCGCCTGGAACGAGAGCAGGACGGCTTGCGCGATCGGCACGAGGATCAGAAGACTGAGGAAGATGACCGTGGGCGCGAGGAGGCCGAGCGGGAGGGCCGCTTCCGACCGGAAGATCGCCGCCGGAAACGAGGCGGCCCTCCGCGCTCCGACCGCCATCTAGGTCACTTGACCTGGCAGGGCCCCGTGCTCGGCGGATCCGGCCGCCAGCACGGCGCCTTCGTGTCGTTCATGACCGTCTGGAGGATCGCTGCCTCGTCGTTCAGGACCTTCTGGATGTCCTCGCCCTTGATCACGATCCGCTGGAAGCTGTCGAGCTGGACCTTGTTGAACTCGCCGCCCTTCGCGCCGAGCCCGATCGGCAAGAGCGCGACCTTCGCGTCAGGCGACTTCGACTGCGCCTGCACCGCGTCGGCTTCGAGTTTCAGGTGCGCGGCGAGGTCGCTGGGTAGGGGCTTGTCGAGCACCGGGAAGAACGCGACCGCGTTCAGGGTCTTTCCCTGGACGTCCGGCGTTGTCATGTAGTCGATGAAGGCTTCCGCGCCCGCCTTGTTCGGCGAGCTCTTCGGGATCGCGAGACCCGCGAGCACCGACATGTAGTAGAGGCCCTTCGGGCCCTTCGGCGCCGGCACGGCAACGAAGTCATTCGGCTTCTGCTTGAACGCATCCACCAGACGCGCGACGTGGTCGAAGCCCACCCAGACCTGACCCGACAGCAGCGCTTCCTGCATGAAGTCGGTGTTGAGGGACTGGGGGTTCATGTACTGCCAGAGATCCTTGAGGTCCTGCCACATCGTTACGGCGTCGGCACTCTTGTAGGTGGTGACGAGTCCGCCGGTGTACGCCGGATACATGTAGCCCTGGATGAGGCGGTGCAGCAGCGACATCGGACCCGCGGGCAGACCGCATCGCTTCTGCCCGGTCTTGTCGAAGATGTTCTTGCACCAGTCTCTGAGCTGCTTGTAGCTGATGTCGCCCTCTTTCACACCAGAGGGCAGGTACTGGAGGGCCTGTTTGTTGACTCCCATGATGTAGGTCGCTTGCATCCACGGGATGTAGACCTGCCGGTTCGTTCCGAGCTTCCCGAGGTCCAGGAATTCCTGTGCGATGCCGCGGTCCTTGAGCTTCTGCGCGAGCGGCGTCAGGTCCTCGAAGATCGTCAGATCGCTGAATCCAGCGAAGTCACCGTGGACACCGCCGATGACGCCAACCTGACCTTTCGAGGTCTTGGTCTCAGCGGTGATCCGATCGACGAACGGGCCGGCGGCCGAGCCGAGGAAATCCACTGGGGCGATCGTGAAGCCGGCCAGGATCTGCTTCCGCACGGCCTCGGATTCGGTCACCGTATTGAACTGGGTCGAGAGCATCACGAACGGTTCGCTCGAGACGGCCCCCGAACCCGACGGAGTCGGAGTGGAGCTCGGGCCGCAGGCGAGCGCGAGCGTGCTGATCGCCAGGGCGAGCGCGAATGAGGTGCGCAGCGGTTTCATACCACCTCCCCGCGTGGAATTGCGCCGACTATAGGCGAGTCTTCCCGGAACGCGCAGTTTCCTAATAGGCGAGCGCCGCCTGCAGGACCGCGTCCGGCTTCTTGATGGCGGCGAACGCCTCGGCCGCCTTTTCGACCGGGAACGTGACGCGCGGCAGACTGCCGAGCGCGACCCGGCCGGCGACGGCCATCTCGATGACGCGAGCGCGAAGAAGCGCCATCGACCATGCCGGGTGAATGTTGCCGATCTGCGCCGAGCGGATCTCGACGCCGTTGTGATGGAACTCATCACCGAGAAAGAGCCCGGCTGCCTCACCTTGGTAGAAACCCACGGCCACGACCCGGCCACGCCGGCGCACCGCGCGAATCGCCTCTTGCAGCGCACGCGTGGAGCCGGTGCACTCGAACACGACGGCGATCCCCTCGGCCCCGAGCCGCAGCTTGAGCTCGCGCGCCACATCGACGCCGTCCGCCGAGGGGAGCGTGTCGAGGCCACACGTCTTGGCGATCGCGAGACGCGACGCGAGCCGATCGACGACGTACACCGCGGACGCGCCCGACGCCGCCGCGAGCTGCGCCACGATGAGGCCGACCGGTCCGGCGCCGAATACAACGGTCGGCGTTCCCCGTAGCTCGTCGCCGGCGTACGCGATCGCGTTCATGCCGATCGGCGCCATCTGCGCGAGATCCACTGCATCGTCGAATGAGAGGGGTTCGGGAATGCGCTGCTCTACCGCGACATCGACCGGAAGCGCGACAAACTCGGTGTGGCGCCAGTTGCCATAGACACGTGTGCCCACACGGACCGCTGGGGCGGCGCTCTCCATGACCTTGCCAGCCGCGCGATAGCCAAACACGATGGGGTACTCGACCGACGGTTTGCCGGTCACGAACAAGCGGAGGTCGGCGTCCCAGCGCTTATGCAGGTACGGGTTCGTCGCTCCCGCACCGAGGTAGGTCATCTCCGTGCCCGGGCTGATCGCCGAGGTCACCGTACGCACCCGCACGTGCCCCGGCAAGAGCGGCGCGACCGGATATTGGTGGCAATCGACCTCGCCCGTTTCGAGAATGCGCACCGTGCGCCCGCCGATCTCGCCGCGAGCGACGAGCTCGTCGATGTGACTGGTCACACGGCGAGCTCGCTCTCGCGGATGAGGTCGCGTACGAGCGCCGCGGTGCGTGGCAGCACGATCTCAGGCTCGCCCGACAGGGACGAGCACTCGATGCCGATGTCGCCCTCGTATCCCATCCCGGCGAGCGCCGAGAAGATCGACGAGAAGTCGATGTGGCCGGCGCCGGGCTCGAGACGCTGCGAGTCCGCCATCTGTACGTAGCCCAGCCTCTCGCCGGCATCAGCAAGGGAAGCCGCCATGTCGCCCTCTTCGATATTCATGTGGAAGGTATCGCCCACGACGAAGACCGCCGCGCTGTCGATCGCATCGCGGAAACGGATGGCGTCGCCGATCGTCACACACACGTCGTTCTGATAACGGTTGAGCGGCTCGATGAAGATCCGCGCGCCGGCGCGCTCCGCGCGCTCCGCGAGCGGCCGCAGGCCCTCGAGGAAGAGCGCCTCGTCTTCATCGCGCGTACGACCGGTCGCGAGGCCCGGCAGATTGCGAGTGCGTCCCCAGATCGGAACGACGACGATCCCCGTCCCAAGCTCGCCCGCGAGATCAAGCAGCGAGGCGATGTCGGTCCGCGCCGCCGCGACCTGCTTAGGGTCGGGATCGATCAGCCAGCCGCGGTACCCGCCTGCGATCGCGGTGACAGGGATCTTCTCGCGGATCGCGATTCGCGCTTCGCCGAAGGCCGGGCGCTCCGAGAGCTCGAGAGCGTCGAAGCCGTAGCGGCGCGCCGCATCGTATTTCTCGCGTAACGTCGCGCCCGGAACCAGTCGATCCTGAACACCGACCCGCGTCACGACGGGACCTGGGCCACCGAAGTCCTCATTTCCGCGATCTCGACCCACGCGCGGCGACGCGCGCTGACGATCGCTGCCTCAGCGAAGCGGACGTGACGCAGGCCATCTTCGAACGTCGGCAACGGTATGGGCGACGGCTTTCCGTCGATCGCCCCGTAGAACGCGGCGAAGAGATTCCGGCGGCCTTCGTCGGTACTCGGAGGACGCTCCGTGAGCTCGCGCGCGGCTTGCGAGCGCACGTTGGCGCGGGTGATCACGTTTACGGCGCGATCGCGCGCGCCCATTCGGAGCTCGTCGCGCCGTTCGCTGAGCCACGTTGCCGATCCCCCGCTGCCGTCCAGTGAGACCTCGACCTCGTTTCGTCGTCCTGCCGAGGCCTGCGACAGGGTGCAGATGCCCTGGATTCCGCCCGCGAAACGCAAGAGGATCCCGGCGTGGTCTTCGGTCTTGCGGCCGTGTAAGTAGCCGAGCTGCGATACGACGGCTTCGACCCTCTGGCCGGTGAGCATCTCGACGAGGTCGAGCCAATGCACGCCGATGTCGGCGGCGGTGCGCGAGAGGCTGCCGCGCGAGGTGTCGAGGCGCCAGTCATCGTCCGTCCCGAGAAGCAGCCAATCCTGCAGAAATCCTCCGCGAGCCAGATGCACGGGTCCGAGCTCGCCGGCTTGGATCCGCCACGCTAGCTCCGCGAGGAGCGGGAGGAAGCGGTAGTTCTGGCAGATCGTCGTGTGACGCCCGCTCAGTTGCGCCCACTCGGCGAGCTTCTCCGCGCCCTCGAGATCGCCGGCCAGCGGCTTTTCGCAAACGACGTGCTTCCCCGCGCGGAGCGCCTCACGCACGAGCGGCGGATGCAGATCGTTCGCGGTCGTGACGTGTACCGCATCCACGGTCGGATCGTGCAGCGGTGCGAGATCGGCAACGGTCGCGGTGCCGCTGAGGGGACCGACCACATCGACGCCGATGCTTTTCAGCGCTTCGGCGTGCGCCTTTCCAGCGTTGCCGGCGCCGACGACGAGCGCCCGGTGTGTCACCTGCGGAATTGTCGCCGCTCGCGTGCCCCAGAATCCGGACGTGGCCGACGTCGCTCCCTTCCGCGCCCTCCGCTACGGCGAACAGCCCGAACCGCTTGGCCAGCTGCTATGCCCGCCGTACGACGTCATCACCTCGGAAGACCGCGACCGTCTTTACGGGCAGAGCCCCCACAACTTCGTCCGCGTCGAATTCCCGAGGCCGGATGGTGACCCCTACGCCGACGCCGCCGCTGACCTCGCGGCCTGGCGCCTCCGCGGCGTGATGAAGCAGGACGCCGCGGCCGCCATCTACGTGCACGACCACGAGTTCTCGGTCGGCAAGACGCGGGTTCGCCGGCGCGGGATCCACTGCGCGCTGCGGCTTCATCGCCCCGAGGAAGGCATCGTGATGCCGCACGAGCTCACCTTTCCAAAAGCCAAGGAGGATCGCCTCGCGCTCCTGCGCGCGACGCGGACAAACACGAGCGCGATCTTCGGTTTGTTCGAGGACGCACGAGGCGAGATCGCCGGAGGAATATCGCGGCACATCGAAGGGACGAAGCCGACGGCTGAGGCGACCGTCGGTGACCAGCTGCACCGCGTGTGGGCGATCGGCGATCGCCTTGGGATCGGCGGGTTCCGGGACGCGCTCGCCAAGCGCCGGGTCTATATCGCCGACGGGCACCACCGGTACGAGACCGCGCTCACGTACCTCGCCGAGCGCGGAGCCGGCGCGTCGGCCGATGCGCCGATCGGCTACGTGCTCGCCTACCTCTGCGCGGCGGACGACCCCGGGTTGCGCATCTTCGCGACGCACCGCGTCGTCCACGGGAACGGGGCGCTCGATCGCGCGATCGACCGCTACTTCGAGCGGTCGTCGATCGACGCACGCGCGATGAACGACACCCAGCCGGGAATCGTGGTCGTGCGAAATGGGCGTTACGAGCAGCTGCAGCTCAAAGCGGACGCGGATCTCAGCAGCGTGAGACCCGCCTGGCGCGAGCTCCCGGTGGCGCAAGCCGAAGAGCTGCTCCTGCGGGAGGTCCGCGAATCCGGGGCGGAGATCGCGTACGAGCACGACGCCGACGCGGCGCTCGCGGCCACAGAGGCGGGCGCGACCGCGCTGCTGCTGCGTTCAGTCGATCCGGAAACACTGCGTCGCGTGGCCGACGCTGGAGAGCGACTGCCCCAGAAGACCACGTATTTCTATCCGAAGGTCCCCGCTGGTCTCGTCGTGCGGCCGCTCGATTGAGCGACACCATGGTCCGTGCACGCGACGGTCTCGAGCTGCGGACCTATCGATGGCCCGCGTTGGGCGCGGAACGGGCGCACTTACTCCTTGTGCACGGCATCGCGGAGCACGCGGGTCGCTATCCGCACGTTGGGTCACGGCTTGCCAGCGCGGGTATCGCGACACAATCCTTCGACCTGCGCGGTTTCGGCGGGTCGGGTGGTCAGCGCGCCTACATCGATCGCTGGTCGCAGTACCACGACGACGTCGAACACCGGCTCGCTGCGGTGCGGTCAGAGGCCGACGGGCTTCCGGTGGTGCTCTACGGACACTCGATGGGCGGCCTCATCGCTTTGGGCTACGTGCTCGCGGATCCGCCGCGACTGATGCCCGATCTCCTCGTTCTATCGGCCCCGGCGATCGACGCTGTCGTCCCCGCTTGGAAGCGCAGGCTCGCGGACATCCTTGCCGGGACGGTGCCGCGCTTCAGCGTGGCGAACACGTTTCCGAAGGGCGCCCTCTCCAGTGATCCGGCCGTCGAGACCGCCTATCTCGCGGATCCGCTCGCTGTACATCGGACCACGGCGCGCCTCGGCGTCGCGCTCTTCCGCGAGCAGGATCGCGTCAAGAGCGTGCTCGCTCGTGGGGGTCCGTTACCGGTCACGACGTATGTCCTGCATGGCGCCGACGATCCGATCGTGCCCGAATGGGCCAGCCGGACACTGGAGGGGCGGGCGAACGTCACGCGGCGCGTCTATCAGGGACTCCATCACGAGACGCACAACGAGCCGACCGGCGGTGCGGTGATCGACGACACGATCGCGTGGATCGTGCGACAGGTGTCCTCGATGTCGTGAGACATTACAAATGCGGGGAGGGAGGGATTCGAACCCTCGAAGGCGCCTTACGGCATCCTTACGGGTTTAGCAAACCCGCGCACTAGGCCAACTATGCGACCTCCCCGTGAGGTCACCAAACCCACAGCGAGTCTACCCGTGCTCGCCTCGTCAGGCGAGAGGCGACCCGCTTCTTCCCCTCCGCACGGCGACGATCTGCGCCAGCGCGGAGAGCGCGATCTCCTCCGGCGTCTGCGCGCCTAGGTCGAGACCGACTGGCGTGTGCACGCGCGCGAGCGAGCGATCGGAGATTCCGGCGGCGCGCAGCTCGTCGAGGAGACCACCGGTGTGCCGGCGGCTGCCCATCATCCCGAGGTACGCCGCCTCCGACAGCAGGAGGATGCGCAAAGCCTCTTGCGAGAAGTCGCGGTCGTGACCGGCGATGACGACGTAGCTCTCCGGCCCGAGGCGCAGCTTGGTGAGCTCCTTCGCGTCGCGCACGATGATCCGCTCGTCCGGCTCGGGCGCATCGGACGGACCGAGGGAGATAGCGCGAATCGTGAACCCGAGCACCTTGGCAATCGCTGCGAGCGCTCGCGCCACCGGACCTGAGCCGATCACGATGAGCTCGGGCCGCACGGTCGATCCAGGGACCGTTTCGCCCGGCGCGAATGGACGGACCTCGACGCGGATGCGCGATGCGTCGTCCCAGTCGTAGCTGCGCTCCAGGCGCACGCGTTCGCGCAACGCGCGCATCGCGTCGCGCTCGCCCGATTCGTCGAACCCGTCGCAGCCGAGGGTGCCGAACCGCTCGCCTGACTCGAGAACGCCGAGCGCCATGCCTTCACGCGAGGGCGGACTTCCGTCGAGCGCCGTCACGGTCACGAGTGCCGCCCGCTCGCCGCGATCGAGCGCTTCGCGGACCGCAGCTCGTGGCTCCATGCGTTGAGCATAGAAAGAGGCCCTGCCGGGTTGCGGCAGGGCCTCTCCTTCAGGTGCCGGACCGAACGCTACTCGCGGTATCCACCCACGCCGAATGCGCCGGCGTAGAGGTTCTGGGCAAAGTACAAGAGGAACGCGACCGCCACCGCCCAGAAGAGCGGATGGACCTCGCTTGCTTTACCGCGAACGAGCTTCAGGAATCCATAGGTGACGAAGCCAGCTCCGACACCGTTCGTGATCGAGTACGTGAAGGGCATGATCACGATCGTGAGCAGGGCGGGGAGACCCAGCTCGAGGTCGGTGAAGTCGATCTTCGAGGCGATGCCCGCCATGAGGAATCCGACGATGACGAGCGCGGGCGCGGTCGCCTCCGGCGGGATAACCGCTACGACGGGTGCGATGAACATCGCGGCGAGGAACAGGATGCCGGTGACGACGCTCGCCAGTCCGGTGCGGGCACCGGAGGAGACACCGGCAGCGGACTCGATGTAGGTCGTGTTGCTCGACGCGCCCATCAGGCCGCCGAACCCCGCGCCGATCGAGTCGACGATCAGAATCTTTCTGAAGCCGGGGAGCCGGCCTTTGTTATCGAGCCAGCCGGCTTGCCCGCTGATGCCGATGACGGTGCCGACCGTGTCGAAGAAGTCGGACAGCATGATCGTGAAGACGGCGAGGAGCGTCGCGAGGACGCCGAGGGTCGCGAACGCGCTGAAGTTCACACCGCTGAGCGCGTTCGAGAAGTCCGGCCCCTGGAGCCAGGTCGTCGGAAGCTGCGCGGTCCCGGGAGCGGTCGACGGAACGTAGCTCGCGACGACCGCGTGGAGCACGCCCGCGATCACCGTCGTCCCGATGATGCCGACCAAGAGCGCGGCACGGACGCCGCGGGCGACGAGCCAGAGCGTGATGACCAAGCCGACGACGAACGTGAGGATCGGCCCGGTGTTTAGCGCGCTGAGCGTGACGATGGGAGCGCCCGACGCGGGGTGGATGACGATGCCCGAGTTGACCAGGCCGATGAGCAGGATGAAGAGGCCGATGCCGACCCCGATCGCCTGCTTCAATGCGATGGGAATCGCGTTGAGGATCGCCTCACGCAAACCGGTCAGCACAAGCACCGTGATGACGATGCCTTCCATGAGGATGACGCCCATGGCGGCCTGCCATGGCAGTGGTGGTTTCCCTAAGACGAGCTGAAAGGCGACGACCGCGTTGAGACCGAGGCCGGCGGCCATCGCGAACGGCCTGTTCGCGTAGAGGCCCATCGCGATCGTGAGCACGCCCGCGCAGAACGCGGTCATCGCGACGGTCTGCGGGAAGCCAGGCCCGAGCTTGGCGTCCTGCAGGGTCGGGATGCCAACGTAATTCAGGATGATCGGGTTGAGCGCGATGATGTAAGCCATCACGAAGAACGTCGTGATACCGCCGATGACCTCGGTGCTTACCGTGGTCGAGTTCTCGCGAAGCTTGAATAACCGCTCGAGGATCGCCGGCGCTTCCGGCGCTCTGGCCGTGCGTGCCGCCCGTGCCGCCATGGAGTCCCTCCTCCGCCGCGCTCACACCGACGCGCAAAGGTCCGGGTCTCGAAATGTGGAAGCGCGCGTCCTCCCCCGGGCCGCGCGGAGCATACGCGTGATGGGCGAGGCGGGCCAGGCCGTCGCCCCCAAGACGTCGGGCGAGACTGACGGTGGATCATGGACCCAGCCGAGAGGGAGGCTGACGCAATGGCAGAGGACCTGACGGTCAACCGTGAGGGTGACATCCTCGTGATCCGCATTCCGATCGCGAAAGCCACGCCGAGCGCGAGCGGGAAGACACTCGTGGTGGCGTCGACAAGAGGTAACCAGAAGACCGGCGTCCAGATCGACGGCAAGGACCTCTACGTCGGCGTCAATGCGTACGTATACGCCGAGCCGAAAGGCGCAAGGTGATCGCCGACGCGATGGAGGCTTTGTGGCGGCGGCGCCTCAGCGAGCGGCTGCGGCCCCTCTCGCAAATGCCAAAGCCGATCCTTCGATCGGCTGCATGAGCCCGATCATGTTGCCCTCGCTGTCCTTGAACCACGCGGCCTTCAAATCGCCCGCATCGAAGACCCCGCCGACCGTCTTCAGCGTCGGGTAGTCGTACTCCTCGAACACGACCCCCTTCGACGCGAGCTCCCGCAGGGTGGCGTCGACGTCATCCACGGCGAAGGCCATCTGGGTGTGGCCACCGGGTTTCGACCCCATTTTGGAGATCACGAACCGGGTGCCTTCGCCACACTCGTAGTAGTCCCCGTCGGGCGCGGTGGGCGTCAGCCCGAGCTTCTCCGCGTAGAACCTGCGCGCTCGCGCGGGATCCATGACGGGAAGCGTTGTAAACACGCGGCAGTCCTTCAACATCGCGCTACCTCCATCGGCGACCGATCGCCCGTCGATCTGTGGAGCCTACGCGGGCTCATGGTGTTCCACTCTGACCGTCAGGTTCGGTTTGATCCCAGCCAGTGCCGGCAGGACGTGGTTGAGGACTTGTTCGGCAGTCGCCCGCAGCTTCCGGCCTCGTGTTGTCACTTTCAGCCAGCCGGCCTTATCGCGGTAATAGCGCTCGGTGGAGGTCTTGGTACTGATCAAGATGACGTAACTGTCGTTGGTTAGGTTCACGTCACACCCCCGCGTCGGTTTCCTTTCGGCCCCGAACGGCGATCTCCGATGCTCCTCGAAATATCGTGCGATTCTGCGGAGGGGGTGGGATTCGAACCCACGGAGAGCTTGCGCCCTAGCGGTTTTTCAAGATGGCGTGCGGCCTTCGCGAACCCTAACGATTTCGAGCGTTTCCGAGCGTTGTCCGATTTCGTCGTCCCGGCTCGTCCCGCCTCATCCCGGCTCGTTCCGACCCGGTGGCTGTACACGTGGCCGTACAGACGTTGGAGGCGCGGCCGTTGATGCGCAGGACGGCGACGACCGCGGCCCTTAGGTCCTCAGCCGAACTACTCGGAGAAGGGCAACTTCGTCGCGCCGGTCGCCACCTCCCAGAGGTAGCCCTCGGGGTCGGAGAAGTAACCGCTGTAGCCGCCCCATGAGGCGCGACGAGCTGGCCTCACGATCTTGCCACCAGCACGTTCGGCTTCCACCAGCACCGCATCGACGCGCTCCTCGCTCCGGACGTTGTACGCCAGGGTGATGCCGCGAAAACCGCTGCCGTCCGCAGACACGCCGGCGTCGTCGGCAAGCGCAGCCCACGGGTAGAGCGCCAGGGCTGACGAGCCGTCGCCCAAACTGAAGCAGACCCAGTTGAAATCCTGCTGCTGGATCGGCCAACCAACACCCTCGCTGTAGAAGCGCTTGGCGCGATCCAAGTCATGGACGCCGAGCGTGATGACGCTCACGTGTGGGTTCATCCGCACACTCCCTCTACGGCCGATGACCTCGGACCGCACGGTTGTTGGCACTCCCTGCGATCGGCAACGAGGCTAACGCCTTGGCCGTCTTAGGCTTGTCGGTGAAGTGCCGGTAGAGGTCACGCGTACGCGTCGGCGGATCTCGGGCGCGCGCCTGACGCAGGGAGCGCGACGGCTCCTCGACGCGGCCCCGCTCTGCGCGCTTGCGACGGTCGCGCCCGGCGGCCATGCGTATGTCAACACGATGTATTTCGCGCGCTCAGGCGGCTGGGACATCGTCTGGCTCTCTGCCCCGACGTCGCAGCACTCGCGCAACGTCCGCGAACGCGGGACGGCTGCGATCGCCGTCTTTGACTCACACCAGCGCTGGGGCGGCAGGGACCGCGGGATCCAAGTCTTCGGCCGCGCCCGCGAACTCCGTGGACGTGCTGCGCGCGATGCGCTCATGGCGTACGGCCGCCGCTTCGAGCCGGACGAGCGGATCCTCGGGCGATACGCGGCCTACCGGCTCCGGCCCACGCGCTTGAAACTGTTCGACGAGCGCGCCTTCGGCAGCGGGACGTTCGTGACCGCGCGCGTCGGGCGTGGTGGGACGCTGCAGTGGGAGAGCACCGAGACGTACCGCGATGTGGCCGGGCCGTGACCGAGACGCCGAGCGATAGCTCGTACACCCTCGCGAACGATCGCGAGCGCGAGCGGCTGCGGGCGTTGGTAGCGCGTCTCAGCGATGCCGAGCTCAGCGTGCGGCTCAACGATGACTGGACGGTCGCCGGCGTGCTCGCACACGTCGCGTTCTGGGATGCCCGCGCTCTCGTGCTCACCCGGAAGCTCGAACGCGATGAGCCCTTCACCCCGGACGACGTCGAGCCGGACGACGTGACATGGATCAACGATTCGGTCCGCCCTCTGGCGCATGCGATCGCGCCGCGTGAGGCAGCGCGTTTGGCACTGCGCCTGGCGGACGAAACCGACGCGCGGATCGCCGCGATGGCACCCAGTCGGCTGTGGCCGAACGACACGACGAGCCTGGTCAAAGCATTTCGGTCGGAGCACCGAGCAGAGCACCTCGACGAGATCGAGGCGGCGCTCCGACGAGATCACGGTGCCCGCAAACCTTCATCCGGTGAACGCAGCTGAGCGTCCAGCCCATCTGTTGACCTCCCGCTACGTGCTCTCGTTGATCGTCTTGTAGGTGAAGAGGGCTGAATCCGACGACTCGCCGCCCGTGGAACGGTAGAACGCCCGGGCCCGGGAATCATCGGCGTCGGCAAGCACGAACATCTCGAGGAGATCCTGCTCTCGGCAGATGCCAAGGAGTGAGAGGATCAGGGCGCGTCCGGCCCGCGGCGCCGGTAGTCGGCTGCTACGCCGATCTCGTGGAGGAATAGCTGGCGGCGCGTCGTGTCGAGGCGGTCGAGCAGGACGGCCCTTGCGAATCCGACAGGCTCCCCATCGAGATAGGCGAAAAGGAGCACGTTCTTGCCGTCGGCTAGGAAGCGGCGCGCGGCCTCCGCCGTTGGGGCGCTATTGAAGAGGCGGACGCACGTTCCAACCGCCGCGATGTCGTTGGGCGCGACCTGGCGGACCTCGATCGCTTTGCTCTGGCCTTTCATCGATACGACGACGTTATGCTCGCG
>Ga0207646_10001549_pt1 | contig 28192 bp, 19 predicted proteins | sample KBSK5502metaG_FD_184343 | JGI IMG/M metagenome (GOLD analysis project Ga0207646, IMG submission 184343) | Corn, switchgrass and miscanthus rhizosphere microbial communities from Kellogg Biological Station, Michigan, USA - KBS K5-50-2 metaG... | ecosystem: Host-associated > Plants > Roots >...
CGGGCCGCAGGCCCTACTCGACACATAGGATCATGGTTGGCACTGTAGCCAACGCTTGTGCTTGCGTAGCTTCCGGAGCCGAAAGGCGTCGACACCATCGCGTCATGAACCCGTCGAGTGGGAACCATCAACTGGATTCGTCTCTCTGGAATACCCGGCGAGCCCAAGACGGCCAAGACCCAAACCCTTCCAGGACGGAGACGGGGCTGGATGCAAGCGACAACATCCATGTCTCCTCGGAGGGGAGGGAAAGAATTTTTTTCTTGACATCCCCTTTTATAGGATAACTTACATGAATCTCGTCACTGCCATAAACATCTGCCCGCGATCAGCAGCTAACCGCGGTATTTGCACAAACTTAGCCCACTCTGTATCTAAAGAGCGTTGAGATGTACCCGTTTTTGTACCCGGTACCATTCAAAGTCTATACCCCGGTCTAGAGAAGTTCAAGGTTGCTTCACCCGAGTCGGTTCGACACGGTCTTGCCTGGTTGCAACCGCGACCGGCCCACTTGCAAGAATGCTGTGTCCGTTGTTATGATTACAATTGTAATATATTGTAATACATGTTCATCCTCGATGCTTCGACCTTGATTCTGATTGCGAAGGCGGAGGCACTCGACCCCTTTCTACATGATGTGGGGCTTGAGGTTGCCATTCCGCATGAGGTTGAGAAGGAGTGCTGTAGTGTTAAGAAGTCGCTCGATGCACTCATCATTCGCAAAGCCCTGGATGAATTGAGAATCAGAGTCATTGCCGTCAAGGACAGGAAGCTCGTCACGAAACTGCAAGGAGACTTTGGCCTCGGCCGGGGTGAAGCGGAAGCCATCGTACTAGCTCTGAGGGAAAAAGCTCGCGTTCTGGGCATCGATGACAAGAATGGGATCAACGCATGCAAGTTGCTTGGCATTGCGTTTACGACGGCGATAGGCATTTTGGTGCGAATGTGCGAGAAGGGAATACTGACGGCGAACGAGGCGCTTGTGAAACTTGACACGCTGGCAAAATATGGGCGCTACAAACCAGCCATTCTAGAAGATGCCAGGCGGAAACTGGGGATAGCCATATGACCAAGACGATGAGTATCCGAATGGATCGTGAGAATTTCGAATTTTTGAACGAGCTCACAAAAGAACAGAGGAGTGATCTTTCCAAAGCCGTGCGGGACATGGTTACACGGGGCAGAATCCTGCTCGCGGTGGAACGATACAAGAAGGGCGAAGCCTCACTCGGCAGGGCTGCCGACCTTGCCGGAGTCCCGGTGGGACAGATGATGACGATCTTGGCCGAGTTTGGAGTGGATAGCAGGATCGAAGAAGAGGATTATCTCCAGGGTGTCGCGGCGCTTCGAAAGGCGTGGTGATTCGATATTTGACTAAAGAACTCAGGGACTGACGGCCGATTAGATCGTTAGAGGCGGCTTCGCTTCAATACTCACGACATTTTTCAACAACTTGCCGCAGTTGCGGTTTTTCGGCGTGTCGCAAAACGTGCCGTAACCCTTTTTTTCCCTACACCCTCACCTCAGGGCCGCAGACGCCTGCGCTGTAGTCCAGCGCAGCGCGGACTATTTCCAACTCGTCTTCAGGAAATAGTGAGTATATATGCGGGGCTGACAACGGTCTTGGCCTTCTAGGATATCGCCCAAGAGCGGGTGTGACACAGAGTTACGATAGATACATGGTGCTCAGAAGGCCGGCTTTCACATCTAAGCAATGGCTCTTGGGTCGGTCTACGATGACGCCACTTGAGAATCAGGTACAAAGCAATACCTAGGAATGCGATGACAGAGGTCTGTAGCGCTAAGCTAGGAGTTACCAGCTGAGCTGGGCTAAGCCAGTGCGCGCGCACCGCGATCCGAACGACTGCCCCTAGGAAGACGAGGACGAAAAAGTAGATTCCGACGTCTTCGTAGCTCCAGTACGGTTCCATCGCTCAGCTGCCCTCATTTCTGCTGGGTGAGCGTTTGAATAAACCCGGGAACGTTGACGCGAAGTCTATCCAGCAGATAGTCGAAGGATTTATCAATTGCAGCCGCTTGTTGCTCCAGCGTATGTAGCACAGCGTCGGGGTCGAGTTCATATAAGTTTCTGAGAAAGCTGCTGGGGCCTTGTGTCGAGATGGAGTAAGGTGCGAGGGACGAAGGAGGGAAGTCTTTCAGGTTGTACGTGACGATTGTCTCTGCGCCGGAGCGGACCGCGGCGGCGAGGACATGGCGATCTTTCTCATGGTTGTTCATCGATGGAATCAGATCTTCGTAACCTTCCACCCAGGCTTCCCCGAAGTGTTTCCGGATCTCGCTCTCCCGGTAAGCCGCTTGCTCCTCAGTCACGCCGAAGTTCTCCTGCAGATTCCTGCTCACCTCCGCCATGATCTGGTCCGTCCACTTTGGAAGGTAGAGTCGGGGACCGCCTGCCAGCCGCAGCAAGGTGTCAGCCAGCGGCATGGGGATCAGGACGCATGCGTCCAAGACAACGGGAAAATCGGCTCTCACTCGTCCCGGCCGCCTTCAGGAAACTTATTGCGGTCATACAGGCCGGCTTCCACTGCCGCTCTTGACAGACGATCGAGTGCAGCTTGGCGCTCGTCGTCGCGTTTCTGGGCGTATGCCAGAACATCCCGCAAATACACTCGCCGCTGATTCCCGACTCGGTGGTATCCCATCGCTCCGGTTTCAAGCAATTTGACGAAGAAGGGTCGTGACATTCCCAAGAGGTCTGCAGCGCGCTGAGTGGTCACGGCCTGATTGTCCGGAACCAACGTGACGGCTTGGCCATGCGCCATGAGGGTGACTACCTTTCTAAGGATCTTGTAAACCGTATTTGGCAATTCGATCCGTTCGCCGGTGGAACTCACGAGTGCGGCTTTTCCCCGGCTGAGCGCAGCTTCCAATTCTTCCACTCGCTTCTGCTCGGCTTTCGGTAAAGTGATCGGACGTTGTGCGGTCGCAGCCATATGCCTACACGATAGCACATACTCGAAATACTAGCAATACGCGAAATGTGCGGCACGGCACATATAGTTTTGGAGACTTTGCTAACAATCTTGTTTGCAATTAGATACAAAGAAACCATAAGATGCTCCCGTCAGTTCATCCTGTCCGGCCTCGAAAACTTCCCTTTCATTCGACCATGGTCGAAAGACTATTCGACTACGTTCGGCTCAGAAATCGGAACTCCGGAACAACTTGAAATGGCAAATCCGGAGATCGCAACATTTCGCCAACCTGGTCAATCAACGTGGGAGAAGAGTTGCCGAGGAACTTTGCTGCCTCACGAATGTGAACGACGCGACCTGGTTCGAGACCCATCAGCCTAGCGCAGGTGGCATCGGCGGCGACCGGATCATCAGCCAGAACAATACTCCCAAGCGGCCGTGGCGTTCCGTTCAATGGACCATTGCCTTCCATCGCCATGATCGCGTCTGCGATCACAAAATGAACCGGCACCGTGGAGCAGATGTCGAGAATGCTTTGCTGAATCCCGCTCCAGCGGAGAATGTTCTTGGGCCAACCGTACCTGCTTCCCGGGACGACGCCGAACATGTTTTTCATGCTGAGAGTGACGCCGGACCAGTGATGCGTTTTCACTTTGGGGATGGACACAAGAAAGTCAGCTTGCACTACGGTCTTCGGCAGCCAGAGGCGCTTCATTCTGGTGTAGCTGGCCCGAAGATTCACCTGGACCAGCTCGTCGCGGTTCAGATCGATGAATCGAATTTCATTGTCCCGTAGAATTGGCGCGTACCCGCTCTGGGAGAGCACGAGTTGTGTGTCCCGCTGGTGGCCTGGTCCTTCGGCCACGACCCAGGTCAGACGCTGTTGTTTCCGGATCACGTATACCCTCTAGGGCGAAGATGGCTAAAGCAAAACGTTGAATATGGCGTGCCGATTATATGCCGATCGGGCCGCACAAAGCGGAGCCGTGGATTTTCAGTTGCAGTAAGCCATCAGCTTCCAATTGGAACAGGGCGGTGTAATGGCTGGACGTAAAATGCTATTCTCTGGGTGGTGCAACATCACGCCTGAACCAGCGGCCGCGAGCATGCAGGAAATGGACGCGCACAGCATTAACCGAGCTTATCGCGCGCAAGATAACCATTGTAGACAGTAGGTTGAGCAAACGTATTCTCAGCATGCTAAGATACCTCACGAGTTGCAAGTGATTGGCGAAGACGTATGGATATCCGGGAGATTGCCAGGCGCGCAAAGGTTTCCACAGCCACAGTATCGCGAGCGATCAACCGAATCCCTACAGTTGATCCTCAACTTGCTAAACGCGTATGGAAAGTAGTCGACGAACTGGGATACTACCCGAATACACAAGCTAGGGCTCTGGTTTCTGGAAGAAGCCGGATCTTTGGTCTCGTAGTCTCGGAAATTACTAATCCATTTTTTCCGGAGATTGTTCAGACTTTTGAGAACCTTGCTGTCCAGCACAATTATGAGATCCTTCTGACTTCCACCATACACGACCCCAAACGTATGGAGTCGTCGGTGCGCCGCATGATCGAGCGCAGAGTGGACGGAGTTGCGATTCTTACCTTTGGCATGGAGGATTCGCTAATCGAGCATCTTCGTTTCCGTAAGGTGCCACTGGTGTTTGTCGATGTTGGGCCTGACGTTCCCGGCGTTAGCAACATCCGGATCAACTACCAAAATGGCATCCGGCAAGCGGTGCAACACTTGGCTGCTCTAAGGCATACGCGGATCGCGTTCGTTACAGGCCCGCTACATCTGAAATCGGCGCTGGCTAGGCGGGACGCGTTCAAAACCGCTATGGACGAAATCGGGCTGCCGGTTGCGCCAGAACAAATCGTGGTGGGAGATCACACCATGGAAGGCGGTATGCGGGCACTTGATTTGATCAGCATTCACGACTGCCCGACTGCGGTTCTGTGCTCGAATGACATGACGGCGATTGGACTAATGCGGGAAGCATACGATCAGGGTATCAACATCCCACACGAGCTCTCGGTTGTAGGCTTCGACGATATACGGTTGTCGGAGTTCATGATTCCACCATTGACAACGGTGCAAATGTCGCAGACTGAGCTGGCGCAGATAGCATTCAAGGCACTGATGAATGAGGTGGACGGGATATCACCGCCGCAAGGAAAGAGCGAGTACGAATTGAACACCCATCTGGTATTGAGGCGCTCCACCGCCCTGGCGCCCGCTCACGGTGGCCAAGTAGAGCTCTTGAGACTGAGTGGGGCAGCGAGAAAGTCATCGAGTCCTTACCCCGCAAGGCGGAAAGGCACAACGCCCCTCGCCTGAAAATCAGGCTCTAACGGTCGATCCCAAAAAAGCTTCCAAACATCCTCCAAAAAAAATCCTCCAAAAACATCTTGACAAACCGCGGCCAATGGAAATACTATTTAGCCGTTTTTGAGTAAACGTATACTCAAATCTAAGGACTGGCGGTCTGTGAGTCCGGGGAACGCGCCAGCGTAGGCCGGCAGACTCGTGGAATCAGTTCCGCGACTTCCTTTTCTGGAGGACGTTGTGACACAAACGAGAATCGTTGCAGTCGTTGTAGGCTCTGTGATTTTTGTTTTGGTCTGCGCCTTCAATGTCGCAGCCCAGCAATTTTATGGGACCATTACAGGGACGGTTACCGATCCGAGCGGCGCGGTGCTCCCAAACACAACTATAAAGGTGACAAATGTAGATACCGGCGTCGCCACCACTCTCAAGACGAACGGAGCGGGCGTGTACGTCGCCAGCAGCTTGATTGTCGGCACCTACCGCGTAGAAGCTCAAGCAGCGGGTTTCAAAAGGACGGTGGTCGACAAGATCATTCTTGAGGTGGGTGCTACGCCCAAAGTGGATTTGGCGCTAGCAGTAGGGCAGTCGACCGAGAGTGTCACCGTGAACGAAAGCAACGCACCCATTTTGCAGACCCAGCAAGCCGATCTCGGGCAGACCATGGACACAAGCATGTTGGCCAACCTGCCGATTGAAGGTGGGGGAGCCAATGCCAACGGTCGTAGCCCCTATAATCTCCTTTCGCTGGCACCAGGAGTATCGCAGCAGACCGGATGCACCAACGGGACTGGCGGAAGTTCACTGGGTGCCTGCGGGAATGAAGGTAATGTGCGTGTCAGCGGTAGCCGCCCACGCACGGATGACAACGTCCTGGACGGGGTTGCCGTCACCGCAGTCGTGTTTGGCGGTCCATCCGTAACGCCAAGCGTAGACGCCATCCAGGAATTCCGCATTGAGCAGAACAGCATGTCGGCGGAGTATGGCAAGGCCGGCGGACTGATCGTTATCCAGGTCAGCAAGTCTGGCACTAATCAAGTCCACGGTTCGGGTTATGAATACAACCGCAATGAAAACTGGGACGCCAGGGACTTTTTTGCCGACCCTACTCTGCGAAAAAACCCTTACAACTATAACGATTTCGGCGGAAGCGTCGGCGGGCCCATCGTCAAGGGCAAGCTTTTCTTCTTCAGCGACATCGAGAGAATTACCAACCATGGCGAGACGGTCAACCATGGCGTAACAGTTCCCAACGCTCTGTTTCGCAGCGGCGACCTGGGCACGTTGTGCACGGGCAACGGTTTCACGTTTAGTTCCGGAGTCTGTACCAACACAGCCTTCCAGATTTACGACCCGGTTTCGCATAACCCGATTCCGAATAACGACATTGCGGCTTGCGGAGGTTGTTCGCCCACCAGCGTAGCCTCTGCCAATTTCCTCGCGCTTTGGCCCAGTGGCGGAACACCGGTTGGGATCGGAACCAACGTAATGACCATCAACCCCCCCTACCACAACACCGACACCCTGGTCAACCCGCGCGTGGACCTGAATCTTTCGCAATCGGACCATATATTCGGCGCATTTCACTACGATTATTACAATGCTTTTTACAATAACACCATTCTTGGGCCCGCCGGCGTAGGGATTGGGAGGGGCAGGCAGTATGCCTCAACGGTGGGATGGACGCACACCATTAGCCCGACCACATTGAATGAATTCCGGTTTGGCGTCTCCCACCACCTCGGTGACCGGATGCCTTCTGGCGTTGGCTTTACCTCGCCGGCGCTTCTTGGAATTCCCGCCATTCCCGATTGCCTCTCCAGTATTCCTGACACCGCCAACGGAACCAAGTGCGGCACGCCGGGAGTTTCCGTCAACGGTTATGGTGGCTTCAGCAATAGTGGAATGCTGTACGAACCCTCTACCGGCCTCCACTTCAGTGATTCGCTCAGCAAGCTAATGGGCAAACACAGTTTGAAGGTAGGCTTCCAGGCCGATCATTACTCGATTGACAATTACCAGCCGAATGGCGTAACCGGGAACTTCCTTTTTAATAACGGACAAGCCACTAACAGCACTGGCGCAGGGGGCGGAGTGGGAGGTAATGCGTTTGCAAGTTACCTATTTGGACGCCCCAGCAAGACTAGTAGCTTCCAAGGTCAATCTGTCTTTGTCTCGTCGCGCGCTTGGTCGTATGCCTTCTTCGTCCAAGACGACATCAAGCTGACGCCAAAACTGACCCTGAACGCAGGTCTGCGGTGGCAGTATGATCAGTCATTCCATGAGATCCATCACGGAGATGCCTTCTTTGATCCGTGCGCGGTCTTGTATAGTGGAAAGAGCGCCTCTTGTGTGCCACATTGGAATCAATTCGGCGTGAACGCTCCCGACACCACATTTGATCCCTCCAAGCACCAGTTTGAGCCGCGTATCGGTCTCTCCTGGAACCCGATGGCTGGCTTTGTCGTCCGTGCCGGCTATGGCATCATGCATTCAGGATTTGTCGGCCACGGTCGCGCCGGCGATGGCCAGCCTGGACCTAACCTGCTGTGGACCTCAAACCTCAGCGGCTCGGTATGGGACACCGCGACCCCTGCATGTCCGATTCCGACTGCGGCGCAGGTGACCTCTGCTATACCGATCAATAACTGCACTGTGTCCTTTAGTTCCTGGGCGCCACGCAGCCAGTATCCAACCTACATGCAGCTCTTCAATCTTACTGTGCAGAAACAAATTGGCAACGATACCACTGCCCAAATTGGATACGTTGGCAGTAAGGGTACGCATTTGCCGATCAATTATGCGTATAACATATGCCAGCAAACCCAGGCCAGCACTGCGGCGGAAGCCGTTCCGGGCAATCCAACCTTCGATTTTGTGGGTCCGCTGAGCACTCCGAACTGTCCGGCTGCTGCCGCCGCATTAAACGCGGGAGCCGGATTCAGTCCGGGGCCAGTTTACTTCTGGTTGGCCATCAACCCAGGTTGGTGGGGACTCTCCAGCTCGACCTACCATTCCATGCAAGCCCAATTTCAGCATCGTTTCTCGCACAACTTCTCCATGTTGTCGAATTTTACCTGGAGCAAGCTGATTGACGATTCCTCGTCAGACTGGGGCGGATTCTGGTCGCTCGACGTTTTAGGCCAGGATTTCTACAACAGGAAGGCAGAGCGGTCGGTTAGCGCGGGCGATATACCCTTCCGCTTCACATTGGCTCCAGTGGTACAGTTGCCATTTGGGCCTGGCCAGAAGTGGCTCAACAGCGGCCTTGCCGCTGATGTACTCGGTGGCTGGCGCATGAGCGCTATCTACACAATCAGTGCCGGTACTCCATTCGGCATAACTGACAACTCGTACGGCTATTGCAACGGCTCTGGCATGTTGACGGACCGTCCGGATCTCGTTGGTAACCCAGGGTCAATCTCGGGGTCTAACCGAAGCGTGAACCTGTGGTTTAATAACCAAGCTATGGACTTCGCCGGAACCTGCCCAGGCCCAGGGTTGGTCAATTCAGCCCCGGCGGCGGACTTCTGCTGCGACCTTACCAAGGCATTTGGCAACGCACCGCGCTTCTACTCAAACGTTCGCAACCCAGGCGCTGACAATCTTGACTTCGACATCCAAAAAGATTTCAAGATTCCGGCCGGAGAGCGGACCAAGCTGACCGTTGAAGCATCTGTCTTCAACCTGCCGAATCACCCACAATTTGCCGAACCTGTAGGAGATCCGACGATTGGTTACTTCCCTGCTACAGCTACGCAACACGCGGCTGGATTTGGATCGATCAGTGGCACATCCACCTATGGCAGCCGCACTCTTCAGCTCGGATTGCACCTGTACTTCTGAATTATTGGGGGGAGTCGCTCAAACCAGAGCCGCTCCCAATCCTCCATTTTGATATTGGCAGAATGAAGAACAGAGCACAATGAGCGTAAAATCGACGCTTCCTGCGGTAAACGTTTGCCGCGTAGCGTTTTGTTTCGTTGCTTTCGATCATCCGTTTCCCTTCACCGTTTTGAAAGCCAGGGGAGGCGGTCTCGATTGCAACTATGTTTCTGACGTGGCCAATCGGGCCGTCGCAGAAGCTCAAGCGCGCGCCTCGATTTCGCAAATAGCCGTGTACACCTGTCCCATTTCGCGTGTTACCTGCTATATGGCGTTAGTGTGTCTTCTGAGTTGTGTCGATTGCTTGGAAACACAGGACATCGGTTATGAAAAACCTGCTCATACTCCAGGATCGACGTTCTGGTCCCCTCGATTGCTGGGAGAGACTTTCCTTCCAGATCCGATATTCGTCTATAACAATTGGTCCTCATATGACGAACTTTCTGACAACGTACTGCTAACCGAACAGCTAGCAGTGAAGGAGCTGGATGAGATTATTCGGCTGCGCCGCTTTGGCGTCAGGTTCGATTACTACATGATGGACGCCTTCTGGTTTGCGCAGGACGGCGGCTATAAGACTTGGCGCAAGTCCAGCTGGCCAAATGGCCCGGATCAGTGGTTGAAGAAGTGCAGAGATAACGGTCTTCTGCCCGGGCTTTGGTTCGGTACGAATACTCTCGTAAAGATCGATGCCGCCCCCCAGTGGGAGAACTCGCTGAATCGGCAAAAGCGGGCGATGTCTTTCTATGAAGGTGGATTTTTATCCAGCTTTATGGATGTCTTGCAATATTGGCACGACCGTGGAATTCGGATGTTCAAATTTGATTTTGTGGATTTTACCGCTGCAACCCCCAAAGCGGAAGAAACACAGTCACGGGAGGAGATTTATTCTCACAACGTCGACGCTTTGCGGACCGCGCTCAAGAGTTTCCGGAGAGAGAATCCTGATGTAGTGCTCGTAGCGTTTAACGGTTTCGGCGGCGATATTGAATCCACGGCGAGTCCCTTCCCATTCCAGCATCCAATCGATCTGCGTTGGCTGGAAGTCTTTGATTCTTTGTACTCGGGTGATCCTCGGCCATCGGATGTACCAGAAATGAGCTTCTGGCGCTCCATGGATATTTACAGCGATCATATGGTACGGCGCTATGAACAGAGTGCCGTACCGCTGGAACGCATCGACTCGACCGGATTCATGATCGGAAGCACTGGAACGATCTACTACAAAAAAACCAACGCGTGGAAAGGGGCGCTGATACTGATGCTCGCCCGCGGAGGCTGGGTGAACACCGTACACGGGAATCTGGAGCTCATCTCCGACGAGGACGCACGCTGGTTTGCCCGGGTACAGTCGCTTTATCTGCATCTCGAGGCGATGGGGCGAACTAAAACCTTTGGTGGAATCCCCGGGGAGGCCGAGCCGTATGGCTTTGGATCCGTGGATAGCGAAGGCGCGATTTACACTCTTCTGAATCCGAAACAGAGTATCGCAGAGATTGACATGCCCTTGCTTTCGCGCCTGCAGGAGCCGAATGAGATCGGCCGCTTGCTCTTTCGGGATGCGGGTCTTATGCCGGTGTTGATGGGCCACAAAATCAGACTAGGGCCGGGACAATTAGCGGTGGTGGGGTTCGCAAGATATGCTAATCCGAAATATGATTTGGGTATTCGGAAGGATATACGAATTCCACTCGGAATTCGGCCCCTTGCAGCTAAGTTCATGCCCGATGGCAAGAATACGATTGAGACCACCGTATCGGCGCCGGAACGCGGCGATTTGCGAATGGTAATGCAGCAATGGGGGAACGACCACCAGATCCGGCGCAGTTCAGGTGGTGCCCCCCCCAAAGGAATTAGCATGGGCAAAATCCTCGTGCTGCAGGCCTGGCAAAATGGCCAGCCACTTCCGATACAAATAAACTACGACAAGGCGATCTGGAGTGGGCTTTCCTGGGCAGTTGGCGAAATAAGGCATTCCGAAATGGAAGCCGGACAACTAGTGACTTTACGGTGCGTGTCCAGTGAGAAAAATCTGGTCACCCTGGACGGAAACATCTTTACAGTTGAATATTAACATGTGCGAATTCAGAGGGGATGAAGAGCCATTGCCGCGCCAAGTGAGACGTCGGTACAGCAATTGGGCCGCGATCCTGATTGACAAAGCGACGTGAGTGCTCTAGGTTTTGCAAATATCAGCAAACGATTACCAGGTGAACTTACGACCATTACTTCCAAATATCGCGGCAGGGCGAAGATACTGCTGCAAAGCCTGCGTGAAGAGGTGCTTCAATCTAACCTTGAACTGGTGCGGCATGGGCTGGTGCTCTACACCTTCGGCAATGTCAGCGGGATCTCGCGCGAGGATGAGCTCGTTGTGATTAAACCGAGTGGCGTCCCCTACGAAGAAATGGAACCGGAACATATGGTTGTTACAGATCTCGACGGCAAAATAGTGGAAGGGAAATTGAAGCCATCGTCTGATTTGCCGACTCATCTCGTCCTGTACAGGGCGTATGCGGCAATCGGCGGCATCGCCCACACGCATTCCGAATACGCCACCGCCTGGGCGCAGGCTCGACAACCGATTCCTTGTTTCGGGACCACTCATGCCGACTACTTTCACGGGCCGGTTCCGGTAACGTTCGTTATGAAGAATGATGAGATTGCTTCCGATTATGAAATGAACACGGGGCAGGCAATCGTCCGTGCGTTTGAGCACGCTGATCATGCAGCGGTTCCTGCGGTCCTTGTGGCCAATCACGGACCTTTCACTTGGGGCCCGGATCCCGCAACGGCGGCTCACAACGCCGTAGTGCTAGAAACGATCGCGAAGACCGCATTTCTGACCATCGCGATTAACCACGATGCCTCGGCGATCAGCCGCGAATTGCACGACAAGCATTACCTCAGAAAGCATGGCAGCGATGCATACTACGGGCAGGATAAGGCTAAAGGATGATCACGGCTGCTGCGATGTACGTTGCACCCAGGCTTGTGCATTTGTCTGCCGTGGACGCGGCAATCATTATTTTTTTAATTTTTTACTTCGGGCTCGTGCTCACGATCGGCTTCTACCTGCAGCGGCGTGCCAACACCGGCGAAGACTTCTTCATGGCGGGACGAGAGATGACGGCATGGATTGCGGGGCTGAGCTTTCTTTCCGCGAATCTCGGGTCACTCGAGCTGATGGGATGGGCCGCGTCCGCCTATCAATACGGAATCCTGGCAACCCGCTGGTACTGGATCGGCGCAATCCCGGCAATGCTTTTCCTCGGCATCGTGATGATGCCGTTTTATTACATTTCGAAGACGCATTCGGTTCCGGGTTACCTGAGGCTTCGGTTCGGGGAATCCAGCCGTGCTCTGTCGGCGATTTCATTTGCTTTCATGACCGTTTTGATGAGCGGCATCAGCATGTATTCCATGGCGCTGGTCATGAAAGTGGTGCTCGGCTGGAATATCAACTTCAGCATCTGGGTTTCGTCGCTCACAGTGGCGGCTTATGTGGCGCTGGGCGGATTGCGCTCGGCGATTTTTAATGAGGTCTTACAGTTCATCTTGATATGGGCGGGAGCGCTTTTGATTCCGGTCCTCGGATTAGTAGAGGCAGGCGGGTGGAGCAATCTGAAGCTGCAAATTGCGCGGAATGCGTCGGCGGAGTACACCCAACCTGTGGTCGACATTGGGATCGTTCGACAGCAACCCGATGGGGATTCACTGGACTGGCATCGTGTTCGGCCTGGGGTTTGTGATCTCGTTTGGCTATTGGACAACGGATTTTTTGGTGGTGCAGCGGGTGCTTGCCGCGAAGGATCTTCGCTCGGCGAAGCTGGCATCGATCATCGGAGGAGCGTTCAAGATGCTGGTCCCGTTCATCGTGATCCTCCCCGGCCTTCTGGGGCTGGCGGTGCTGCCGATAAAGCTGACCGGCGAGACAATGGCGGTGGCTACCGGCGGCCACAGCTACAACGAAGTCCTGCCGCTGATGCTGGGGCGTTATTGTGGGCCGGGGCTTTTAGGCTTGGGAATCACGGCATTGATTGCGGGCTTTATGTCAGGCATGGCGGGAAACGTGAGCGCGTTTACGACAGTGTGGACCTATGATATTTATCGCGCTTTCATTGCTGGTGAATGGATTCCTGATTGTGAGCGCTGGCGTCTGGCAGATTTTCAACCCGCCCGCCAATCCGGTCGTGCTGTTTCACTTGCACGCCAACGTGTGGTGGGGCGCGATGCTGCTGTTGCTTGGTCTCATTTACTGCATTAAGTTCGCTCCGACGCGGCAGGGATGAGTGCGAGTTTCTAAAAAGGGATTTGGTATGCCGGCAAAGCGAATGACAATGGGATTGATCGTAGGCAACCGTGGTTTCTTTCCCGATCATTTGGCCAAAAGCGGGCGGGGAGAGATGCTTCGCGCGCTTGAGTCGGCCGGCATGGATGTAGTGGCACTTACGCCGGAGCAAAGCAAGCACGGCGCTGTGGAGACACGCGATGAAAGTAAACGCTGCGCGGAGCTGTTCAGACTCAACCGCGATCGCATTGATGGAGTGATCGTTGCCTTGCCGAATTTTGGCGAGGAGCGCGCGATTGCAGATGCATTACGACTGGCTGACTTGCGGGTTCCCGTGCTGATTCAAGCTACGCCTGATGATCCAAAGAAAATGACCATCGCGTTCCGCCGCGACAGCTTCTGCGGCAAAATGTCAGTCTGCAATAACCTCAGGCAGTATGGGATTCCTTACTCCATCACTGCCCTTCATACCGAGAGTCCCGATTCGCCGGAGTTCGCCCGGGATCTGGACTGGTTCGGGGCCGTCTGCCGGGTGGCAAACGGTTTTCGTAACCTGCGCGTCGGAGCGATCGGCGCCCGCCCCGCGGCCTTCAATACAGTGCGCTACAGCGAAAAGATTCTGGAGGCCCACGGCATTTCAATTGAGACTCTGGATCTTTCTGAAGTGCTGGGCCGCATTCAGCGAATGAAAGACAACGATGATGCCCCGCGGGCCAAGCTCGCGGCCATCGAGAAGTATGTCGATTCCACAAATGTACCCAAGCCTGCTCTGCTCAAGATGGCCAAACTCGGAGCAGTGATCGATCAATGGATGGTGGCGACAGACGTGACCATCAGTGCGGTACAGTGCTGGACGTCCATCGAAGAAAACCTCGGGGTGGTGCCATGCACGGTGATGAGCATGATGAGCAATGAATTGCTGTCAAGCGCCTGTGAAGTTGACATCTGCGGCGTCCTTGGCATGCACGCGCTGCAGCTCGCATCCAGCACGCCGTCGGCGCTGCTCGATTGGAACAATAATTACGGATCTGATCCTAACAAGGCGGTTTGCTTCCATTGCTCGAATCTGCCCCGACACTTTTTCCGTACGGTAAAGATGGACTTCCAGGAAATTATTGCGGGCACTGTCGGCAAAGAGAATACGTTTGGCACGTGCGTGGGGCTGATCAAACCCGAACAGATGAGTTTCGCCCGCTTCTCTACTGACGACACCGCGGGCAACATGCGCGGCTATGTTGGCGAGGGCCGATTCACGGACGATCCGTTAAATACCTTCGGAGGTGCGGGCGTCGTGGAGATCCCCAGGATGCAAAACCTGCTGCACTTTATCTGCGAGCGCGGCTTTGAACATCACGTTGCCGCCAATCTTTCCAGGGTCGCCTCTGCCGTTTACGAAGCAACCACTCGTTATCTCGGCTGGGACATGTATTGGCACGAGAGGCCAAACGGAGCCTGCTAATGGCCATCGTAGCGGGAGTTGATTTCGGAACCCTGAATGTGCGCGTTTCTATCGTGGACAGCGACCGTGGGTTGCTTGGCTCCGCGGTAGTCGAATATCCTCTGCACCGCAAACGTGAGGACCCAGAGTACGCTACTCAGTCTCATGAAGATCACATGCGGGCTCTGGCCAGCGCGATGCGCGAGGCCGTCAAGCAGGCTGGAGTCTCAGGCGATCACGTGGAAGCCGTTGCGCTGGACACAACCGGGTCCTCAGTCATTCCGGTTGGGAAGAACCTGCAACCGCTGGGCGAATATTATTTGTGGTGTGATCACCGCGCGAAAGGCGAAGCCGCGGAGATTACGGAAGTGGCGCGCCGCGAGGGCCTCGAAGCCATCCAGTGGTGCGGGGGAGTCTACTCCTCCGAGTGGGGATTTTCCAAGCTGCTGCACTGGCTTCGCCACAATCCCGCCAAGCGCTCCGAGTTCGTTTCCGCGTTCGAACACTGTGACATGGTCGCGGCCACACTGTGTGGCGTTACCGATGTGAAACAAGTCAAGCGCAGCATCTGCGCCATGGGGCACAAATGGCTCTGGAACGCAAAGCTCGGAGGTTTGCCGCCTGAGGAGTTTTTGACCAAAGTTGATCCTTTACTCGCAGGAGTTCGCGAGAAATTGGATGGGGAGTATGCAGCCTCAGACCAAATTGCAGGAAGGCTTTCGCCCCGCTGGGCAGACAAGCTTGGACTAAAACCTGGCATTCCGATTCCGGTTGGCGCCTTCGATGCTCACTGGGACGCCATCGGCGCAGGTTGCAGGACCGATGACATAGTGAACGTTATCGGCACTTCCACATGCATCATTGGAATTACGCCCTCAGTCAACTTGGTTCCCGGCGTATGCGGGGTCGTACAAGGAAGTGTGCATCCCCAGCGTACCGGAATCGAGGCCGGCCTTTCGGCGGTGGGCGACATTTTTAATGCTATCGCTACTCGCGCCGGAACCGATATCAATACCTTGAGTCGGGGATTGGAACATTATCGTGCGGGACAGACGGGTTTGCTCCGCCTAACCTGGGATAATGGCGACCGCACGGTCTTGGTGAATCCCAATCTCCGGGGCATCACATTCGGTTGGAATCTCCAGAGCACAGCTCACGATGAGCTATTTGCCGCCATTGAAGGCACTGCGTTCCACACGCGCGTGATTCTCGATCGCATGGCCGCCCATGGAGTACACATCAAACGCGTGATTAATGCCGGCGGCATTCCGCAGAAGAACAATGTCCTAAACCAGGTTTACGCCAACATTCTTGGAAGACCGGTGCTGGTTCCGAGTAAACCCTTGGTGAGTCTCGGTTCTGCAATCTTTGCATTCCTCACCGCGGGCGCCTTCAAGACGGTCGAAGAGGCGCAAGACAAAATCTGTCCTCCGCATAGACAATTCGATCCCGATACGTCCGAGCGAGCTGTCTACAACGAACTCTATCCGATGTATAGCAAATTGTATTTTGCTTTTGGCGAGCCGGGAAACAACGGAGTTGGGAACGTACTGCCAACCTTGATCGGTGTAGCGTCCCGCGCAGCGCGCTCCCAGAACTGAATTCACGATTTTAGATGGCACGGGTTTCCCAGCTATTCAGGCTGTGCGTGCAAGATGGGCCGAACCGGCTATGACTGATTGGACCCGGCGCGAGATCTTGAAGGGCAGCGGCTTGGCCATTTCCGCCAGCGCCGCGTCGAGGCTGCTCGCGACTCGAGCCCTAACCCAATCGGCGCCACAAGCAGTGGCAGGCGAACCGGAGGCATCTCGCAGTGCCAGTAGCGGTGGGACATCGCGTCTCCGCGAGCGGCTGAGTCTCGATTTCGGATGGCGATTCCACCTCGGTCACGCCACTGATCCGAACCAGGATTTCGGTTACGCTGGCCAGTCACTTTTTTCGACGACGGGGGGATTATTTGCTCCTTCCAAGCCGGAGTTCGACGACAGCCAATGGAGCCGGGTTGACATTCCTCATGATTGGGCGGTGGCGCTCGATTTCAAGAACGACCCTCAACTCGACAGCCACGGATATAAGCCCTTGGGACGGGATTATCCGGCCACCAGCATAGGCTGGTACCGCAAGAGCTTTGATGTGCCTGCATCCGATGAAGGCCGGCGTATCTGGGTTGAATTCGACGGCGTGTTTCGGGATTCGATCGCGGTTCTGAATGGGATTTACCTGGGACGACATGCAAGCGGCTACACGCCGTTCCGCTACGATGTAACCGATTTCGTGAATTATGGCGCAAAGAACATCCTGGTTGTTCGCGTAGATGCCACTCTCGGCGAAGGCTGGTGGTACGAGGGTGCGGGTATCTATCGTCATGTATGGCTGAACAAGACGAGTCCACTTCACGTTGCACACAACGGCACCTTGGTCACGTCAGAGCTCGGTCAAGGTTTAGCCACGGTCAGCGTGTCTACCGAAGTCGATAATGGGAGCGAATCCGAACAGAGTTGCCGTGTCCTCACTACGATTGTCGACTCGGCCGGGCGGAGTGTCGCCGAAGCACGGTCGACTGCACTCTCAATTCCCGCGCTCACCACTCGCGAGTTTCGGCAGCAACTCACGATTAGCAATCCTGCAGTGTGGTCGCTTGAAGAACCCAACCTATATCGAGCAGTCACCATCGTGGACGCAGCCGGCAAAACCGTGGACGAATACGAAACCCCCTTTGGCATTCGCACCATCCGTTTCGATCGTGACAAAGGGTTTTTGCTAAACGACAGGCCCGTAAAAATCAAAGGCACCTGCAACCATCAGGACTTTGCGGGAGTTGGCATCGCGCTGCCGGACCGGATTCACTTTCATCGGGTCGAGAAGCTAAAAGAAATGGGCTCGAACGCGTATCGGATGTCGCACAACTTGCCTACTCAGGTGCTCTTAGACGCCTGCGATCAGCTCGGTATGTTGGTGATGGATGAGACTCGCATGATGTCGTCAAGTCCCGAGGGATTAGAGCAACTGGAAGCGATGGTCAGGCGGGATCGAAATCATCCCAGCGTCATCATCTGGTCGATCGGTAATGAAGAAGACCTTCAGGGCAGTGACACTGGCGCGCGCATCGCAAAATCAATGAAGCGCCTGGTGCGCCAACTGGATCCGACTCGCCCCATCACCGAAGCCATGAACCATGACTGGGGCAAAGGGCTATCCGGTGTGGTGGACGTGCAGGGCTTCAATTATCACAGCGCGGAGCAGATGGACGCATTTCATCGTCAGTCTCCCCGGCAACCCACGATCGGTACTGAAACCGCCAGCACCGTATGCACACGCGGGATCTATCAGAACGACCCAAAGGCGGGTTACGTCAACGCCTACGATCTGAACATTCCTCCCTGGGCGCAACTCGCCGAAAATTGGTGGGCCATTTACGCCGAGCGTCCCTGGGCGGCCGGCGGATTTGCCTGGACCGGCTTCGATTATCGCGGCGAGCCCACGCCTTACAAGTGGCCATGTATCAACTCTCATTTCGGCATCATGGATACCTGCGGCTTCCCCAAAGACAATTTTTATTATTACCAGGCGCAATGGACGGACAAACCAGTTCTCCATCTATTTCCACATTGGAATTGGAACGGCAATGGTGGGCGCGAGATTGAGGTCTGGTGCTACAGCAATCTCCAGCAGGTTGAACTTTTTCTGAATGGCCGGAGTTTGGGGACAAAAGATGTTCCGCGCTACGGGCACGTGGAATGGACAGTGAAGTACGCGCCGGGCGCGATCGAAGCGAGAGGATTTAAAGAACGCCGTCAGATCCTCACCGCGAGACGGGAGACTACCGGCGGCCCGACAACAGTCGCTCTGCTTGCCGACCGCAAGGAACTTTCAGCCGATGGACGCGATCTCTCTATAGTGCAGGTACAGGTACTCGACGCCCAGAGCCGCCTGGTGCCGATTGCGGATCCACAGATCGACTTTTATCTCTCCGGCAACGGCAGGCTGATCGGAGTAGGTAATGGCAACCCCAGCAGTCATGAGGCGGATAAGGCGGACAGGCGGCGTGCCTTCAACGGCCTGTGTATGACGATCGTGCAGAGCACCCGAGAGGCTGGCGCATTGCGATTGAAAGCAACTTCGGCAGGGCTGGAACCAGCAGTCATCGTGATCAACTCCCACGCCGCGAAGAAAGATTCGGTTTTGTGAAGTGCTGAATCAACAAGATCGTTTTGCGAAGAGAGGAACGCGGATGAGCGGACGACCTCGTCACCACTTTGTTGCACGCTATGCCTTTATTTTTCTCGTTGTTGCTGCGATCACCGCTTCGGCCCAGAGGGCTGCGGCTCAGAACGCTTCTACACGGAGGACACCGAATTTCGCTCCCGACAGAATGGAAACGATCCTCTACGGTGTGGCTTATTACCCGGAATACATGCCGCACGACCGGCTCGAAAAAGACGTCGAATTAATGCAGAAGGCGGGGATCACTGTGGTCCGGGTAGGCGAATCGACCTGGAGCACATGGGAGCCGCGCGATGGTGATTTTCAGTTTGCCTGGATGCAGCGCATCCTCGACCGCTTGCACGCTGCGGGCATCAAAGCCATTCTCGGCACACCCACGTATTCCATCCCGACCTGGCTTTACAAGGAGCATCCAGAAATTGTGGTGACTCATGACGGGGTCGCCCCCCCGCTCAATGATCCCTATGCTCCTACTTATCCGTCGTCTAAAATCCCCGGATACTACGGCCCCCGCCAGAATTATGACTTTCTCAATCCTTATTTCCGCCAGCATGCGGAGCGGGTCATCCGCGCGATCGTCAGCCACTTCAAGGATCATCCCGCGGTCATCGGATATCAGATTGACAATGAGACTTTTCCAACCGGTGTTCCCACACCGTACATGAATTCCGCTTTCCTCGAGCGTTTGAAGCGGAAATACAAGACGCCAGAGACAATCAACAAAGTGTGGGGGTTAGTTTATTGGGGGCAACTTGTAGATAGTTGGGACGACCTGCCGCCGCGTAATGGCATTCTGAATCCCGGCTATAAACTGGAGTGGGAGAACTTCCAGCACGATGTGGTGACAGACTATCTCGCGTGGCAGGCGAAGATCGTCAATCAATACAAGCGTCCAGACCAATTCATCACGCAGGACTTCAGCGGCGGAGTACACACCAATCTCGATCAGTGGGCGATCGCTGGCAATCTCGACATCGTCGCAGAGAATCCATATCTCGAGACGCAGAAACGGCTGGATGCCCGCACGATCTGGTTTTCAGGCGATCTTGGCCGCTCGCTGAAGCACACCAACTATCTGGTGACCGAGACCAACGCGCAGACGATTGGGTGGGATTCCCGCACACAATATCCGCAATATCCGGGTCAACTGCGTCTGGTTGTCTACACGCACTTGGCTGCCGGCGCCAACATGGTCGAGTACTGGCATTGGCACTCCTTGCATTACGGCCAGGAAACGTATTGGAAGGGAGTCCTCTCGCACGATCTGGAGCCGAACCGTACTTACGCCGAAGTCTCACGCGTCGCTGCCGAATTGAAGAAACTAGGTCCGCAGTTGGTCGATCTCAAGAAAGACAACAAAGTCGCGATCCTGTTCAGCGCCGACTCCGCGAATGCGCTTAGCTACATGCCAGTCAGCGATCACGTGAATTACATTACTGTACTCAAGCAAATGTACGGCGCGCTCTATGATCTGAATGTCGAGCCCGACTTCGTGCAGACTGGGGATCAGAATCTCTCGCGTTACAAAGTCCTGCTGGTTCCACCGCTATACAGCGCATCTGATCGAGCACTGCAGGATATTTCCGATTATGTAAAGAGTGGTGGCCAGGTTGTAATGGCCTTCAAGAGCGGCTTCACCAACGAATACTCTACGGTTCGCGACGCCACGGCGCCTGGGCCGCTTCGCGCTGTGGCAGGGTTCCACTATCAGGAGTTCACGAACCTCGCGGAGCCGGAGCGGCTCACGCCAGATCCGTTCAAAGTAGGCGACCAGAACAAGGGAGCTGTTTGGCAGGAATTCCTCATGCCCGACACCGCCCAGGTTCTGGCTTCCTTCGATGACCGGTATTGGCATTTCCCTGCGATCACCCGCAACCAGTGGGGGAGCGGAACGCTCACGTATGAAGCGACCTTCCTGACCGATACGTTGCAGCGGGAAATCGTTCGCGATGTCCTCAAACGTGCCCAGTTAACCGGTCCAGACCAGGGTCTGCCGCCGAGCGTCAGGGTGCGGCACGGCAAGAACTCAAAGGCTAAAACCCTGCATTACTACCTGAACTTCTCTGGAGATGAGCAGTCGTTTTCCTATCCGTACAGGGATGGGACCGACCTGCTGACGAACGTCGCAGTGGGCAACAATCAGACGGTGAAGATCGGTCCGTGGGACCTGGTTATCGTCGCGGAGCAATGAATTGATGATGAACCCAACGAACTATCCGAAAAGACTTGTTGTGTTGTTCACGGCGCTCGCCTGCCTCTCAATTCCTTCGTGGCCCGACAGCGCCGGGAACACGGTTGAGCTTTCCAGCGGCTGGAAGTTAGCCTCGGCATCTCGCGTGAAGCAAGCGGGCGAGACAATTTCCACGCCGCAGTACACGCCGGACGCCTGGTACCCCATCTTGCGGATGCCCGCCACGGTGCTGGAGATCCTCGAAGAGGATAAGGTCTATCCCAATCTCTACTTTGGCATGAATCTGCTCAACGAGGTTCCGCAGGACCTCTATAAGGAAGATTGGTGGTATCGTACCACGTTCCAACTCCCGGCAGGGGAGCACACCGTCTGGCTGGAGGTGCCAGGCATCAACTACCGCGCCGAAATCTGGATCAACGGGCACTTGATCGCGAACAACAGGGAAGTAGTGGGGATGTACAACGTCCACGAGTTCAATATTTCGAAAGTTGTTCTGCCGGGACAGTTGAATGCGCTGGCGGTGAAAGTCACCCCGGAGCGCGCCATTCAGAATGTGAATGGGGTGGAACTGGCCGACAGCTGGTTCGACTGGATCAACTGGAAGTATCTCGGCGATCGCGGACGGCTGGATGCCAAGCAGATGGGGACGTCATTTGTGCCCGACCGCAATGCCGGCGTTTGGAAGCCGGTGTCTCTGCGCATCACCGGTCCGGTGGAACTTGCGTATCCAATGGTCACAACCCATCTGCCGCTGCCCAGCACCGATGTCGCCGACCTGACCGTGTGGGCCGTTCTCCGCAATGGCGCGCACGAGGCGGTGAACGGCGTAATCCGCGGGACGATCTCACGTTCAGGCAAAGCGAACATAGTATTTGAAAAGCCGGTCGTACTTTCCCCGGGAGAGTCGAAAGAGATAAGCTTTTCGGCAAGCGGTTTCCCCCAGCTTACTGTCCACCACCCGGATCTATGGTGGCCCTACACGCTAGGCGAGCCCAACCTTTATGGCCTTCAACTGGAGTTCAAGACAAAAGAAGGCCTCTCCGACGTTTCTTCGTCGCTCTTCGGCATCCGCACCGTCACGCAGCATCGCGACGACGACGAGCAATTCCCAAATGTCGCTCGCGGCGGCAGTTTCTATGTGCAAGTGAATGGCAAAAACTTTCTCGCGCGTGGCGCTGTGTACACGCCCGACCTGCTGTATCGCTACGAGCCCGACCGGGAGGCCGCGATTCTCAGTTATGTAAAAGACATGGGGCTGAATATGCTGCGTTGGGAATCGAAAATCTCCGGCGAGCATATCATCCAACTGGCCGATGAGGCTGGCATCCCGGTCGGGCTAGGATGGATGTGCTGCAACCAATGGGAGAAGTGGGACCAGTGGAGCAGCGAAGACCAATTGGTGGCTCGACAGAGCCTGCGATCCCAAATTTACATGTTGCGAGGCCACGCCTCCGCCTTTATTTGGGCGAATGGGAGCGACGGGCTGCCGCCGGAATCAGTCCGCTCGGATTACCACAAGATCCTTGCCGACTTGCACTGGCAGAACGCGATTGTGGATACCGTTTCTTCCTACGCAAAGGACCCGCAGGGAAACACCACGTGGAACGGCATCCACATGCAAGGCCCGTATAGCTGGCGTCCGCCGAGCTATTGGTTCAGCGGGCGCTACGCGGCCACCCGCGGCGCCTGCGCCGAACAGGGCGACAACGAGAGCATTCCGCCGTTCGAGAGTTTGAAGAAATTCATACCGGCTGATAAGCTCTGGCCCATCAACGAGTACTACTTCTTCCACTCCGGTTCCATCGGCGGCAATAGTGAGCTGCGCAACATCCGCGAGGCGGTGGACCGCCGCTATGGACCCTCCAGCAGTGCCGAGGAGTTTTCCACCAAGGCCCAACTCGCGCATTACGAGAACACGCGCGCGCAGTTCGAAGACTTCGGCGCGAACGGATGGCCCAATCACAAGATGAGCCTCTACTGGATGCTCGACAATCATTGGCCATCTTTCTTCGGCCATCTTTTCGATTACTATCTCAAGCCCGGTGGTGCCTACTACGGTGCGAAGATGGGCTTGCGGCCGGTGTCGCTGGTCTTCGACTACTACGCGACCGGCGATCACAAACAAGCCGTCATCCGGGCGGTGAACCAGAGTCCCGAGGCCCAGGATGCGCTTCGTGCGCGGGTCCGGATCTACGACCTCAACGGGCAGGTGCGTTATGACCGAGAGGCGCGGAGTATTCACTTGGAATCGCAAGCGGTTCTGCCGGTACTTACTCTGCCCCGTCCGGAGAACGTCTCCGGCGCGTTTTTCGTTCGCTGCGAACTCTTCGACCATGTGGGCGGCCGAATCGTCGACAACGTGTACTGGCAGTCGACCACAGACGACGATTTCGGCGACCCAAAGAACGACGAATCGTTTTTTGAACTGAAGCAAGCAAGCTGGGCTGATTTCACTTCGTTGAACAAGATGGCGAAGGCGCCTTTGGAGATCAAGGGAGGGCTGCGCTTGTCGGACGGCGAGAACCGCGTGACCGCGACCCTGCACAATCCCACGCACAATATCGCTTTCTTCGAAAGGCTGGAAGTGACGGATGGGAAGGACGGGAACGAAATTCTGCCCATCCGGTATGACAATAATTACGTCACGGTTTTTCCGGGAGAAACGGTTACGATCACGGGCGAATGGCAGGCGGACGCATCCGGCGGGCACGCTTGGCTACGTCTGGCAGGCTACAACACTGACAAACAGCTGACGTCCCTAGAATAGGAGAGTTATTGTCCGGCTGTTTCCGGCAACTGCGATTGCACCGCGGAAAACAAGCGTGAACTCGAGATTAAGCGGATTCTTCTCCAGGTTGATAAATCGATGAAGCTCTTATCCGGAACGGCCACGGCAATGTGTGTCTGCGGCTTGCTGATGGCGCCGGCGGCGGATCTGAGCGCCGAAACCTCCGCGCGGCGCGTGCCGCTCTCGTTGAGCGACCAGGATGTTATTCCAACCGGCAACGAGTGGATCGCCCTTTCCATGATCGGAGCTGGCGACGGCGCATTGATGAACTTCAATGTGCTTTCCATGCAGAGGCGAGGGCTCCTCCAGGTGCAAGCAGAGCAGGGCTCTCCCGTGCTCCAGCCGTCAACAGTTGCCGGAGGGACTGACACTCCCGCGCTCTTCATTCGAAACGACGCCCTCATGCCACGCACAAAATTGTTTGCCTCCTCGATTGTCCTCGCCATGCTTCTGATCGGCTCACCGCTTCCCGCACAGACGTCTGCAACTCCCGGGGCGGACATGATCTCCGTCCCCAAAGCCTCCAACCTTCTGCCTCATCTGCAAGAAGCAAACGGACGCAAGATGCTGTACGTGGATGGCTTCCCGTTCACCGCGCTCGCGGTTGAGATTCCGTGGTGGGACCTGATCTACGGAAGATACAAGCAGACCGAGACGGCGTACGACTACCTATATCCCGCGGCCGAACAGATGGGACTCAACACCCTGAAGGTCCCGGTGAAGTGGTCGATGATCGAGCCGGAAAAGGGAGTCTATGACTTCTCTTATGTCGATCACGCAAAGACCATGGCGGAGAAGCATCACCTCAAACTTGTGCTGAACTGGTTCGGCCACTACGCCAGCGGGGACGGCACCATCTACGGCAATCTGACGGGCGAGCTATACGCGCCCATGTACATTGTCAACGATGAAAAAGCCTACCCTCGCGCGGTGGACGACAATGGCGTCGTCCACCACAACGCCGCATCCTACGACTATGAGCCGATCATTGACCGCGAGACCGCTGCTTTCCACGCGTTCATGCAGCACCTCAAGCAGGTCGATTCTCAGACCCACACCATTGTTATGATCCAGGTCGAAAATGAAATCGCGGTCTTTGGAGTCGATCGCAACAATCCCAGGATGTGGCGCGACCACTCACCCGCCGCAAACAAGCGATTTGCCGACAACGGCTTCACGGACGATTTAAAATTCAGCGCCTGGGACCTGAGTTACAACTGGATCCGACGGATTACCGATGCAGGCGCTGAAGTATACCCGGTGCCTTTCTTTCACAATTACGTTGGCGGCCAAATCGCGGATTGGATGGTCGGTGGCGCGCCCGGCGAAGATGTACAAACATATCTCCAGAACTGTCCCAACATTTCGTTCATCGGCGTGAACTCATATTTCTGTGCGGACTGGCGGCCCGACTACAGTTGCGAACGAGAGTCTGACGCGACGGTCACCGAACTCAGGGAGCCGCTAACGCGCTATCGCGTAGGCCGCAATCTGCCGGCCATCACTGAGATCAACAGCGGCGCGACTCCGATTACGCCTCGGCTTGCCTATATCGCAGTCGGCGAATTCGGAGTTCCGATTTTCGCACCCTGGGCTTTGACCGTTTCTTATCCAGAATCCAACCAGCCCTATGTTTTGAGGGACGGCACTTTGGCGAATGGCGCGCGCGCCTTGCGCGATACCTATTCCTCACTCGCCAAGGCACTCCCCCAGATTTCCTATTACGCCACAACTGATAAGCTCAAGGTGTTCATCTCCCGCTCACCGGGCCAGAGATTCTCCACAACCGAAACCGTGGGCGGGTTCCCGGTAACCGTTACGGGCGAGAACACTGGACAGGCTATTGTCATCCATCCTGCTGGCCACGAATTCTTGCTCGTCGGCTACCGCGCCAGTGTTTCGTTCACAGATCCCACATTCCAGTGGCCGGCAATGAAACAGATTCGTGTGGAAAGGGTCTCCTGGGCTGGCGATCACTGGAATCAGGATGGAGCACCCCATTATGGCGTGGACCAGAGCAAGAAGACTCTGTACATAGACCTCGATACTCCGCAAGCCATCCTCGTCTCATGGTAAACAGAGCTTCGGAATTAGCATACCCAGGGGCAACAAACCAAATGAAATCATACTTGTTCGCCTTGGACGTGGGCAATGGCGGAACGCGTGCTGTCATGGTAGGCGAAGGTGATGCGGTTATCGCCTCAGCGACGCGAGAACATCAACCATTTGTTTCGCCGCATGACGGCTGGGCCGAGCAGCACCCCCAAGAGTGGTGAAGGGCAGCAGCCGGTGCTATTGGGGACCGCATCACTAAAGTCGAGCTCACCGGCCACGACATCGCCTGCGTAGGTCTGGCCGGACAGGTGCACGGCGCAGTGTTACTCGATGACGACGATCAGGTGCTCCGTCCCGCGCTTATCCGATGCGATCAACGAACCCGGCAGGAATGCGATTGGCTAAATCACGTTGTCGGACGCGAACGTCTTATCCACCTGACATGTAATTCTGGGCTCATAAATTTTGCCCTGACGAAGCTGTTTTGGGGTGCGGAATCACGAGTCAAATATTTGGCAGTACTTCCAATGTTTCTTGCTTCCGATGGATTACGTTCGACTCCGCATGACCGGCGAACACGCCACTGATGTGGCTGACGCTTCTGGCACGCTGTGGGCCGGTAACAGTGTTTTCGAGTTGAAGTATGACTCGAACCCCATGGTGCGGGACCATGTCAATTTGGAAACATTGTCTCTGGCGTGTTGACGGTTTGAACGCAAAAGATAACATGAGCCAGTATTGGGCTCGGGCGGTTCACGGCTTGGCCGGACTCGAGGGTTCGAGTCGGGCGAAGAAGCCGGCATGGGAATGGAATGGCAGATTGTGATGTTGTCCCCGGCCACGAGGATCTCCCGCACCAGCAGCCGTACGACTCTCTGACGCTCTGCCACTTCCAGGACATTGCCTCTGGCGCGCAGTCGTGAGCGGAACTCGGCGAAGGTTTCTACCAGACGTAGATTGCGGGTTGGGTCGACAGCCGTCATCTCCAGTGATTGCAATTCCGCTTCGTTCGCCCGCTGCTGCTTGCGCAGTTCCGGCATGCGGCAGCGGAGTTCCTCTAACGTGATCAGGTTCTCCTGGTACCCGGTCAGCAGGCGCTCCATGCTCTTCGCCAGGCGCTCTTGGTCGCGACGTAAGGCGTCTTCGCGCCGCTTCAGGGGATCGGTGGTTTGAGCTGCTTGTAGGCGGCGATCTAACTCCGCCTGAAGTAAGCCGGGATCTTCCAGCAGCCGCACAATCTCCTGCCACACGACCGCATCGAGCTGATCCTGACGAACCGGCTGGTTGTCGCAAACCGCGCCCTTCAGATGCCGGTAGCCATCCCGTCCTAAGCAGCGATAGTAGTAGATCGTGCGCTGGGATGTTCGCGTGGAAGCTCGGTAGAGTCCATAACCACAACGCTGGCAGACCAACAGCCCTTGCAACAAGGATGGTTCGATGGTGCGGCGGGGAGAAAACCTCTTGTTTCTCTCGAATTGCTCTTGCGCTAGAGCGAAGGTCACTTCGCTGACCAAAGCGGGTACAGGGATTTCGATCCACTCCTGACGAGGCTGTTCCCGAAACGAACTGTCACGGCCGCACAAGCCACGCTGGCGCAGGCGGCGTGTGATTCGCCGCCGCGGACGAAGCTCGGTTTTGCCATAGAAGGCGTGGCCTGCGTAAGCCGGGTTATGCAGCATTCTGCAAATGGTGGGGCGTTCCCATCGGCTATGTCGCGTCCGCGTCGGCACCTCGCGTTGGTTGAGTACGCCGGCGATGGCAGCAAGGCTGAGGCCTTGCCGCGTGTAGGCATCGAAGATGAGACGCACCACCTCGGCCTCGGACTCCACCACTTCGTAGTAGGCCGCTGAAGTATCCGTCTTCTTCACGTAGCGATAGCCGTAGGGGGCGCCCGACAGCACATTGATCGAGCCCTGCTGAGCACGGTGCCGCTTGCCACGGCGAGAACGCTCGGCAATCTGTGCCCGTTCGTATTCCGCAATCATCCCTTGAAACTGGACCAGCAACTGATCTTCGGCGGTAGCGCCGGAGGGCGCTCGCTGAAAGATCAGCTCC
>Ga0207646_10001550_pt1 | contig 28163 bp, 28 predicted proteins | sample KBSK5502metaG_FD_184343 | JGI IMG/M metagenome (GOLD analysis project Ga0207646, IMG submission 184343) | Corn, switchgrass and miscanthus rhizosphere microbial communities from Kellogg Biological Station, Michigan, USA - KBS K5-50-2 metaG... | ecosystem: Host-associated > Plants > Roots >...
GCCGAGGCGGCGGCCCTGTTCCGCGTCGCGGCGCAGCCCCGCGAGGTCGGTCACATTCGGCCAGATCCCGTCGATGGCGTGCCGGCGCGCGGCGATCGCCGCGACGACGACGGCCGATCGCGCATACACGAGCTCGGCCGCCTCCGCCTCGCGTTCGATGGGCAGCGAAAGGTCTCGCGCGAAATCCTCAGCGCCGAAGAGCAGCGCGACGACGCGATCCGAGCACGCCGCGATCGCGGGGGCCTCGAGCAGTCCCCGCGCCGACTCGATCGAAGGGACGATGCGGACCGCGCCGCGCGCGATCCCCGCAGCGTCCTCTCGTTCGTCGAGGTCACGCGAAAGTTCCGTGATCTCCTCCGCGTGGTCGACCTTCGGCGCGACGATCCCATCGAGGCCCGGACGCAGAACCGCGGCGAGATCGAGATCGCGCGCTCTGGGCTCCCTGTTGACGCGCGCGTATCGCGCGGGGCTCGCGCCGTTCGCGTGGTGCGCGAGCACGGACGCGATCGCCGCGCGGGCGCGATCCTTCTCGTCGGGTGGGACGCCATCCTCGAGGTCCAGGATCGCGACGTCGAGAGCGCTCGGAGAGAACTCGCCGAGGCCGAGCGCCCGCTCCATCATCCGGGGGCGGTGCGCGGGGACGAACATGAGCGAACGGAGCAGCTGCATCAGTACGACCGCGGCATGCCGAGGACGTTCTGACCCAGGTACGCGAGCACGAGGTTGTTGCTCACCGGCGCGACGAGCAGCAGCCGCGTCTCGCGGAACTTGCGCTCGACGTCGTACTCGGCCGCGAAGCCGTAGCCGCCATGCGTGTCGAGCGCCGCATTCGCGGCGTCCCACGACGCCTGCGATGAGAGGAGCTTCGCCATGTTGGCCTCGGGTCCGCAGGGTTTGTCGTTGTCGTAGAGCCATGCCGCCTTGTCTCGAACGAGGGCGGCCGCTTCGATGCGCGCGTGCGCCTGCGCGATCGGGAACTGGACGCCTTGATTCGCGCCGATCGGCCGGCCGAACACCACGCGGCCGGTCGCGTAGCGGGACGCCCGCTCCACGAACCACCGACCGTCCCCGATCGCCTCGGAGGCGATCAGTATCCGCTCGACGTTCCAGCTGTCGATGATGTGACGAAAGCCCTGTCCTTCCTCGCCGACGAGATCCCGTGCCGGGATCTCGAGGTCCTGGATGAAGAGCTCTGTCGTGTGGTGATTGAGCATCGTGCGGATCGGCCGCATGGTGATGCGTCCGTCGGCGAGGGCTCGCTTCAGTCGGACGATGAAGACCGAGAGACCTTGCGTCTTGTCCTGCAGCTCCTCGTACGGCGTCGTCCGCGCGAGTAGGAGGAGCAGGTCGGAGTGCTCGGCCCGCGAGATGAAGACCTTCTTGCCGTTGATGACGTAGCGGCCGCCCTTCTTCACGGCGGTGGTCCGCAGTCGTGTCGTTTCCGAGCCCGTTTCGGGTTCGGTGATGCCGAACGCTTGCAGCCGCGTCTGTCCCTTCGCGAGCGCGGGCAGGTACTTGCGCTTCTGTTCCTCGCTGCCGTGCTTCAGCAGCGTGCCCATCGTGTACATCTGCGCGTGGGCGCTCGCGGCGTTGCCGCCCGACCGATTTATCTCTTCGAGGATGACCGCGGCGTCCGCGACCTTGAGCCCCGAGCCGCCGTACTCCGTGGGAATGAGCGCCGCAAGCCACCCCGCGTTCGTCAGCGCGTCGACAAACTTCTCGGGGTACTCGCTCTTGCGATCGACCTCGCGCCAGTACGTGTCGCCGAAGTCCGCGCAGAGCTTCCGTACGGCGACGCGGATGTCCTCGCGACCGGGATCGTCCGAGAAGTCCATCTCAATCCCGAGGCAACGGCGGCTCGCGGCTCGGTGCGGCGGCGCGCGTCGGGACCATGAAGCTGCGGGTCATGACGAGGACGACGGTGCCGTCCGGCTTGAACCCGCGCTGCCGGACCTTGACGATTCCCCACCCGCTCCGCGATCGCGATTCTCGCGCGTCGAGAACCTCGGTATCCGCGTAGAGGGTGTCGCCCTCGAACAGGGGGTTCGGCAACGTGATGTCGTCCCACCCGAGCGCGAAGCCGTTCTGGCTGGTCTGCGGGACCATGAGCCCGGTCACGACGCCGATCGTGAACACGCTGTTTACCAGCGGACGCTTGAACTCGGTCTTGGACGCGTAGTGGGCGTCGATGTGGATCGGGTTCTGGTTGTTGGTCAGCAGCGAGAACCAGATGTTGTCGGCTTGCGTGATGGTGCGGCCCGTCGTGGATCGAAACACGTCGCCGACCTTGAAGTCTTCGAGAAAAGGACCGTTGGTCACGGCGAAATGCTAGACGCGTTGCCGCGAGCTGAGCTTCCTGAGGATCTCTGCTCCGGCAGGAGGACTCGAACCTCCGACCATGGCCTTAACAGGGCCCCGCTCTTCCAGCTGAGCTATGCCGGACCGGTGCAACTTCAATGTTAGCGAGACCGACTCGGGTGAGCCATCCCTCGGACCCGGGAGCAGAGCTGCCGATCTAATCGACATGTGCTTGACGAACTTCAAAAGGAGCCACTCGATGTGATCTTGCGAACGAATCGGCGAGGCCGAGCTGCGTGCATCGGAGGATCGATCATTGCAAGCCCGTCGTCCGTCCGCAGACGCGAACTTTCGACTTGCAGCCTATTGACACGGGATTTTCGATAGAACTAATGTTCGACTCGTGCCCCGTGTCTGCCAGACCTGCGGATTACTTTTCAGTGACTACCCGATCATCGACGGCAAGCGTCGCCACCTGCATGGGCGGCGCCAATGCCTCGATTGTCTGCCATTCAAGCCTCGGCGCAGTCCTAGGTTCTATACGGCTCGCCCGCCGCGAACGTTGGTCTGTCGACAGTGCGGCGGCCAATTCGCGGCGAAGCAGGTCATTGACGGAAAACTGCGATCCCTCTACCGACGGAAGTTCTGTCTCACGTGCTCGCCGTTTGGGACTCATAACACGTCCAAGCGCCCGATCGGAGGGCCTCTGACGGATGCCGATCGGAGAAAGCGGCGGAACGAAACGTCGTATCGCTGTCAGCGACGGCGGAGGGTTGAGCGTAAGCAGCGTCTCGTCGAAATCCGAGGCGGCCGGTGCGAAGACTGCGGCTACGACCTCAGCATCGCTGCGCTGGAGTTTCACCACCGGGACTCAAAAACGAAAGAATTCGGTGTTGGCAACTTCAACGGATCCTGGGAAAGGCTCGTCGCCGAAGCTGCGAAATGCGACCTTCTCTGCGCGAACTGTCACCGGCGTCGGCACGGATATCAAGGATCCGCCGCCGCCCAAGACAAGAAAGCACGAGCGATAGCGATGATGGGTGGGAAGTGCAGCGGCTGCTCGAGCGTCGTTCCTGACTCGCTTTTCGAGTTTCACCACTGGGATCCTCGCGACAAGGCGTTCGGTATCTCAAGGGACGGCCTTGCGCGTCCTTGGCTTGCCATCGCCGCGGAGCTCCTCAAGTGCGTCATGCTCTGCGCGAACTGCCATCGCGAGCTCCACGCCGGAGTCCGCAAGGTCGAGCGTAAGAGCGGTGCCGTCTCGACTAGCGACGGAACCGTCGAGATGGTCGCGGCGTAGTTTCGTCGCTCCCTCGGTTCGTCGCTCCTGGCGATGACTACTCTCGTCGCAGAGCCCACACACCACCGAGCCGTCCGCTCATTCGCGCAGAGGCACGTCGTCGCTCTTCGCGGCTCGGCGGCGATAGGCTGGCGCTCGTGGGCGCTCACCGGCCTCTACTTCGGCATCGCCACCGCGATCATCTGGGACCGGCTGTTCACTCCTGGCGGCGCGTTGCTCGCCGCGCCACTCATGGCGCTCGGCGCCGGCGTCGCGAATCGGATCTGGCGTGTCGTTGAAAGCCCGACGCGCCGCCTCGTCCTCACCTTCGTCGCGCTCGCGGGCATCGCCGCACCCGCGTTCACCGGCGTCATCGACCTCTCGCTCCGCGCACGCACCCCCTAGGCTTGACCGGCGAACGTTCCTTCGCGGAGTCGTCGAGAGGGCGCAGAACGGGACCAGCGCGAAGTACTCATCGTTTCACTCGATCGCCTGGTCGCACATGGCTCAGCTCTGGTCGGGCAACAAGCAGCTCCACTACGAAGCCTGGATCCGTGACCGCCTTGGGGTGATCGAGGTTGGGCTCCACTTTGAAGCGGATGCCCTCACGAACGCTCGTCTCCTGGCTGCCTTTCGCGCCCGCGAGGCGGCTATCCGGCGCGCACTCGGTCCAGACATGCGTATCGAGGTGTGGGACAAGGGATGGGCCCGGGTGTGGGAACCGGTCGCGCTCGCCACACTGGATGGGTCGCTCCTCGAACACGTCGGGGCCCGTATCGCCTCGTATCTCACCGCGCTCGAGCCGGTCTTGCGCGCGGAGCTTCCTGTCGGCGTGGCTTGGACCGAACCGAGACCGAAGCGCTAGGACTTCGCCGCTATGCTCCGCGCGGAATCGTGTCCGGCGGCAACGCCGCCGAGGAAGGGAGAGTCTTTTTGACGGTTCAAGTTGCATCGACCGCGCTCGCCCCCGCCGCGATCGGGGCGCGTGTCGTCGCGTTCATCATCGACGCGGTCGTCCTCATCCTCGTCCAGCTCGTGCTCGGGTCGCTCGTGGGTGACATCACGCTCGCGGGCGGCGTCGTGCGGGCTGTGATCTACGCGGCGATCAGCTTCGTGTACTTCGGGTATTCCTGGACAGCCATGCGCGCTTCCCCCGGGCAGCGCCTTCTGGGACTCATGACGGTGAATGCTGACGATGGCAGCACACTCAACTGGAGTCGGGCTGCCACGCGTTGGGCGTGGCTCTTCGGACCGTCGGTCCTGAGCTCCCTCTTGCAGGTCGGCGCGCTGTCGTTCTTGGGCGGCGTCATCGTCATCGGCTACGGCATCTACCTTCTCTACACCGCGGCGACCGACCCGCGCAAACAAGGGTTCCACGACAAGCACGCGGGGACGCTGGTCGCAATGAAGGCCGGATAGCACCCTTTTCCTGACACACGTAGAGGGGCGGGCGTACGGCCCGCCCTTCTGTCATTCCGCTTCCCCTACCGAGCGGCGGCGGGAGCTCGCGCGAACGCTCGCCCGTAAAAGTCGAGCGTGCGCCGCCAGGAGGTGCACGCCAGTTCGTATCCGAGCGTCTTGGAGTCCTCCAGCGAGGCCTTGAGGAAGCCGTGACCGAGACCCGCATAGATGTGGAGCTCATGCTTGACGCCGGCGGCATCGAGCGCCGCACGCAGCTTTTCGACGTTGTCCATCCCCGCGCCTGCGTCTTGATCGCCCCAGTGGCCGAGGATCGGCCCATGCATCTCCGGCGCGAGCTCGATAGGTGACGCCTCGGTCCGCGCATCGGCGGGAAAGCCGTAGTACGAGACCGTCGCCGCGACGTCGTCGCGCCGCGCAGCGAGCAGCAGCGCCTGGGTCCCGCCCATGCAAAAGCCGATCGTCCCGACGCCGCCGCGCACTTCCGGTCGCGCGCGAAGCCAGTCGATCGCGGCGGACATGTCACGGCCCCAGCGCCTGAAATCGAGCCGCTTCGCTCGCGCGGTCGCGGCGTCGCGCGTCGGCTCAGGAAGAGAGCCCTCGCGAAAGAAGTATTCGGGCGTCACGGCGACGAACCCCGCCTGCGCGAGGCGCCGCGCGAGCTGGTCGTAGAACGGGCTTCTGCCGAAGACGTCGTTGATCACGAGGATCCCCGGCGCGGGCGTGCGCTCCGGCAACGCGAGCAGTGCCGGCATCGCACCGTTCTCCACCGGGATCGTCGCGTCCGTGACCCGCACATCGGGGATCGGCGCGCCGGCTGGCACCTCTGGATGACACATCCCTTGTTGACCACCTCCGGACACAGGAGCGAGACGGCGCGAGTCTAAAGTCCGGCGGGTGGGTCGGCCGATCTATGTCGAACGCTTGATCAACGCGCCGTTGGACGCGCTCTGGAACGCCACGCAGCGGCCAGACGTCCACGAGCGATGGGATCTCCGTTTCACCGAGATCCGCTACCTCCCCCGCGCAGCCGACACGGAACCGCAGCGATTCTTGTATGCGACCCGCATCGGATTCGGCGTGCGCATCGCCGGCGAGGGCGAGAGCGTGGGACACGCTGAACGCGATGGCGATCGGACGTCAGCTCTGCGGTTCTGGTCCGACGATCGCAAATCGCTCATCCGCAGCGGATCCGGTTACTGGCGCTACGCGCCGACCCAGGCCGGGATTCGATTCATCACCCAGTACGACTACGAGACGAGGTTCGGTGTCGCCGGGCGGGCCCTCGACCTCGTGTTCCGGCCTCTACTCGGCTGGGCGACGGCGTGGAGCTTCGATCGCCTGCGGCTTTGGCTCGAGCGCGGCGCGGAGCCCGAGACCACGCTGAACCGCAGCGTCGTCCACTGGATCGGGCGAGGCGCTCTGGCATTCATCTGGCTCTACCACGGGATCGTTCCGAAGCTTCTGGCTCCCTCGGGCGAGATCGACCTCGCCGTGCGGACCGGCGTGCCGGTCTCGCTCGCGCCCGCATTCGTCATCGCGGCCGCTCTGTTCGAGATCGCGCTCGGGCTCGGGCTAATCGCCGTGCGCGATCCGCGTCCGCTGCTTCTGCTCAGCAGCGCGCTCGCGATCGGGCTCGCCGTCGTCACCAGCGCCCGCATACCCGAGGTCGTCGCCGCGCCGTTCCAGCCGATCACCCTCGGCGTCGCGATGGTCGGACTCGCCGCCGTGGCGTTTCGCTCGTACCACGGCTTGCCGCTCGCGCGCAATTGCTTGCGGAAGGCGCCGGCGAAGTGACCTCCATCTATCAGCGCGCACTCGGTCCGGAGTTCGGTCGGCTGCATCCCCAGATCCAGCGGCGGTTCGGCTTCTCAAGCGAGGACGGCTGCGCGGCCATCGGTCGCGGCGTGATGGACCGCGTCTGGCACGGCCTTCCCTACACGCTGCCGTTCCTCTACGTCGGCACGTGGCGCCGCATCATGTTCCCGCAGCACGGACGCAACGTTCCGTTCTCCATTCACAACTACGCCTACCGCGACAGGTTCGGCCGCGAGACCGTGACCTGGAATCGTGACTTCGCCGCACCCCTTCGGCGCCGCTTCGACGCGACGATGATCTACAGCGAGCAGCGCGGCCGGATCGTGGACTACCTCGGAACGCACCAGCATCTCGCGGTCGATATCGGCCTCTCGGTCGACGAGCGCGGCGGGATGCATGTTCGGTCGGCCGCGCAACGGTTCTACGAAGGGCCGCTGGCGTTCGACTTCCCGATGCTCCTCTCGGGCGATGCCGACGTGCACGAGTGGTTCGACGACGAGACCAACGACTTCCGCATCAGCGTCAGGGTGACCAATCCGGTGTGGGGACCGCTCTTCGGCTACGAAGGGCGGTTCAGGGTGGACTGGATCTCGTGCAGCGACGTCCCGTCCGACATGAGACCGCGCCGTGAGGAGCGCCGCGAGTAGCGCGCGAACACGACCGGCCGGGCGGCGCCGAGCCGCTTCGCCCAGGCCGAGTGGCTCTCGCGGACGATCATCGGCGACGCCCAGGTCGCCTCGACCAGATCAAGGCCGTGCTCCGCGTATGCACCCGCGCGCGAGATCACCACATTCGGAGAGAGCTCGCCTACCCCGTCGCGCTCGACGGCCGAGATGAGCAGGCGCAGCTCGGCGTTTGGTTTCAGCAGGCCGGCGATCGGGCCGACGATGCTGGGCGAACCGTTCACGAGTCCGCGGAGCAGCGAGCCCCACGGAAAGTGGACGGTCACCTCGTCGGCGGTGTGAGACAGCGCCGCTGGGAGTCGCTCGACCGCCTCCACCAGGAAGACGGCGTTGGCTAGACGCGCTCGCTTCGCGCGCCATGCCCCACTGGCGAGGACGTCGGCGCTCGCGTCGATCGCGATCGCGAAGGTCGTCGGCTCGGTCCGCGCGCGGTGCAGGACGTAGCCGCCGTCACCCGCACCCACGTCCACGAGAACGTGGCCGAACGAGGCGGCTACCGAAGCGGTCTAACCGACGTCCACGTCCACGAGTCGCTTGCCAAGAACTGCGCGCACGAAAGCGATGTTAAGGCTTGCGCGCCGCATCCACGGCCTCGAGCGCGTTCCCGACGAGGCGCTGCGCGCCGCCGAGAGCCCGCGGCACATCGAAGCGGCGGTCAAAGCTTCCGAGATTCTCCGCGGCCTCGAGCGCTTCCTCGAGCGCGGATTCGGCAAGGCGGAGCGCGGACGCGAGCCGCTCGAGCTCGCCCGAATCGATCTCCTTCATTGCGGCATCATCGCACTTGCATGGCGCAGAAACGCGACCGCTCCTCGGCGCTGGAGCCGATCCGTCGTGTATCCCAAATACGGCAGTACTCGCCCGAGCCAGTCCCCGACGATGTCCTGGACCATCTCCTGGAGCTCGCGCGGTGGACCGGGAGCTCGAAGAACGGCCAGCCGTGGCGCTTCGTCGTCGTGCGCGACAAGAATCGCCTGGGGAAGATCGGGGCCCTGCGCCCGAACATCAACTGGCTCGCTGTCGCACCGCTCGGGATCGCGATCGTGCTCGACGGCTCGGACCCGGTGAGCGAGGCGTACGACGAAGGTCGCCTGACCGAGCGCCTGCTGACAGGCGCCAATCTGCTCGGGTACGGCGGCGGCGTCGCGTGGTTCGGTGACAAGGAGCAGCAGGCCGAGGCGAAACGGATCCTCGGCATTCCGGATCATCTGACCGCGCGCCAGATCGTGATGATCGGCCGCCCGAAGTCGACTAAAGACCCGCGTCCGTCCGGACCTAGCCGCGGGCGGAAACCGCTCTCCGAGCTCGTCAGCTACGACCGCTGGGGTGCGTCGAAGGGGAACTGACGAAGGGCGCGTTTCGCCCAGGACAACTCACACTCGCTCGCGAAGCTCGTTCCTTGCCAGAAGACCCGCGAGCTCCGTGCGTGACCGCACCGCGAGCTTCCGGTAGGCACTCGTGAGGTGCGTCTCGACTGTCTTCGTGCTCAGAAAGAGCTTCGCTGCGACCTCGCGGTTCGTGGCACCGCTCGCGACCGCGAGGCAAACCTGCGTTTCCTGAGCGGTGAGCATCGCGAGGTGGGGCGTTGCGGCGTCGCCGACGCGCTCGCCCGTCGCGGCGAGCGCCGCCTTCGACTGGTCGATCCACGCCCGCGCCTCGAGGAGCTCGAACTCGCTGAGCGCCGCTCGCAGGTGACGCCGCGCTTCGAGGGTCCTCCGCTGCCGGTGTAGCAGCTGGCCGAAACGGAGCCGGGTGCGCGCGCGATCCAGCGGCACCCGATCTCTTTCGTGGAGGGCGAGCGCTTCTTCGAAAGCCACCGTCGCGTACGTCTCCGGCGCGAGCAGGGCGCGGCACCGCCCGAGGACCGCCCTCCCCCACGCGCTGTCGGCGTCCTCGACGATGTCAGCGAATTCCGCGAGCGCGAGCTCAGCTTCGGACCGCCGCCCGAGCAAGACGAGCGCCTCGATATATTCGGCATTCCACGGCGCGGCGATCGGCTGTCGCATGTGTTGGTTCCGGAGGAGCGAGCGCGCGGCCTCGAGCGGACCGAGCGCAGCCTCGGGGCGCTGCAGGGAAACTTCGAGGACACCGAGCGCGGTGCACGTCATCGTGACAAGCGAGTCGATCCCCAGCTCCTGCGCCAGATGGAGCGCGTTCTGCGCGTGCTCGCGCGACTCGGCCTCCATACTTAGTCCACCCTCCGCGACGGCGGCGCAGTAGCACGCGAATGCGAGCTCGCTGCGTAGTCCGAGATCCCGCGCGAGCTGCGTCGCCTCGGTCGCGGCCGCGAGCGCACGACGCATCCGACCGAGCCGCGACTCGATCAGCGACAGACTCGCGAGCGCATATGGGAGCAGCGCGAGAAGTCCCTGCTCGCGCGCCATGTCCACCGCGTCGGTGATCACCTCACGCGCGGTCTCATGGTCCTCTCCGAAATGCAGGATGATCGGGACGGACGCCAGGATCGGGCAGGCGAGGTGCGGTGGAAGCTCGCGGGCGCGCGTCACGACCTCACGACCCAACTGCAGGCCCTCCCGCGTCTGGCCGCTCAGGATCAGCGCGTGGGCGAGCGAAAACTGCGGCCCGAGCATGGCCATGCCTCCGACGCGAGCCCCGATCGCGTGCGCTCGGCGCGCCAAACGGAGAGCGGCGGCGCAGTCGCCGGTCATGGTGCTGGCGATGCTCGCATCGACAAGCATCGCCGCGGCTTGTGCCGGCGCCGCGGCTTCGACGCGGTTTGCGCCCATAGCGAGCACGTCACGCGCCCTGGTTGGGTCGCCCGCCCACATCAACACGCGTCCCCGTACGTGCTGTCGCTCGGCTTCGAGCTGCGGGTCATCGGAGACGTCCACCTCGTCGGCCAGCCCGAGAGCGCGCGAGCCGAATCCGCCGCGCTCCCAGAGACCAGCGGCCCCCACGAGTCGGCGCGCACGCACGCTCGGGTTCGGTGTGATCCGTGCCGCCTTCTCGAGCGCTGCGGCCGCGGCCGAATGGCTACCGCGGCCGATCGCGCGTTGAGAAGTCGTCTCGAGCTCGTCAGCGATCGCGGCGTCTGCGCCGGCAGCGCTCATACCGAGATGCCATGCGCGACGCTCTCTGTCGGCGGGGGCATTGAGCGCTTGGGCGATCGCGCGATGCGCGGCTCGGCGCTCGTCCTCGTTCGCGTGGCGGTATGCGGCCGAACGGACGAGCGGGTGACGAAACGCGATCGTCCCGTCGTGTATCGCGACGAGCCCGGCGGCCTCAGCGTCCGCGATGGCGTCGTCTGGAAGGCCGAGCGACCGGAGAGCCCGAACGATCGATCCGACGTCGCACTCGCCGCACGCAGCGGCGACGACGAGCGCGCGCCGCGTCGCGGGCGAGAGGTCCGCGATCCGTGAGCCGAATCCGACCTCGAGGTGACCGGTGATGGGAAGCGGGTCGGGTAACGGGCGGCGCCCATCGAGCTCGCTCGGGTCGAGCGCGACTGCCAACTCTGTCAGCGCAAGCGGATTTCCTGCCGTTTCACGATGGAGGCGAACCGCCACGATCGGGGCGACCGGCGCTCGTGCCGCCCGCGACAACAGCATGTGCGCCGCCTCGGCGTCGATGCCGGCGAGGGCCGTCTCGGGAAGGCCCTCCGTGCTTGGAAAGGCCACGCCTGAGCGCACAGTGAAGAGATGCGCGATCGGCGTTCCGCGCAATCTCCGAGCGGCGAAGAGGAGCGTCTCGAGAGAGGCCCGGTCGAGCCACTGCGCGTCGTCAACCAGCACGGCGAGCGGAGCCGGCTCGGCCGCAGCCGCGAGCAACGCCAGCGCCGCGACGTAGATGGCGAAGCGGTCCGCTTCGATCGCGGGCCCGAGCACGACGGCGCCCTCGAGCGCGGCGCGCTGCCGCGGAGGCAGCTTCTCCAACTGATCGAAGAGCGGACGCAGAACGGTGGCGAGCGACGAGAATGCCAGCTCCGACTCGCTTTCGATCCCAGCGACCGAGAGAACGCGCATCCCCTGTGCGGCGGCCATCGCGGCTGCGTGCTGCAGCAGCGCGGTCTTCCCGACTCCGGGTTCTCCGCGGATCACGAGCGCGCCGCCCTCGGACACTTGTGCGGCGCGCAGCAGGTGCTCGATCTGAAGGAACTCGGGCTGCCTGCCGAGCAGCATCGCGAAAGCCTAGCAGCGGGCTACTAATTCCAGGGACTTCCCCGATGGGCGCGTGCGCCCTACGCGGGTACGGTGCGCCCACCGGTGGCGGGCGGCGACGCGCGCCCCCGGTTATCGGCGCTAGCCAGTCGAATACCTCGCGAATTGCAGTGGGAGGGTCTCGGTCCATGAACGCCAAGTCACAAGCGTTCGTTCTCGTCGCGTCCGCTGTTCTGATATCGCTGCTCGGTTCGTCCGCGGTCGCCTACGCCCAGCCACCGACACAGGAGACGAACCATTTCGACATCACCGCGCTGCTCATCCGAGCCTCGAACATCTGCGGATTCGAGGTCTTCGGTCACTTCGAGGGAACTTCCCACTTCGTCGTTTTCTACGACCGTTCGGGCGCGATCGATCGGGAGGTCGACACGTTTCCTGACCGCAAGGTCACCGTGTTCGCTCCTTCCACCGGCAAGTCGTACACGTCGGCCAGCCCCGCGGTGCTGCACACGCAGTACACGGACGGCGCAGCAATCGGTAGTTCGGCCATCGCTGAGCTCACCGGACTCGTCGAAAAGGTGGACGGCATCGACATGGACGGCGGTCGGCTCGTCTTCAACGCCATCGTGGTCGGCCGGGACGCGGCGGGGGTCCCGCTGATTCGCTTTACGAGCGTGATCTCGTCGAGCGGTCCCGATCTTGAAACGACCATCGGCAGGGCCCGGTGCAACGCGGTCAGATGAAGCTCTATTCCAGGGAATCGCGCAGGGAGGGGACGTCATGCCACGTATCACGTTCGTGTTCCTGGGGGTAGTCGCGCTCGCGCTTGTCACGCCGCCCGTCGCCGCGTCGCCTCAGCTCGGAGATTGGTCCGCTCCGGTCAACCTCGGTCCGGTCGTGAACTCGGCCAACATCGACTTCGGCCCCGCGATCACACCGAATGGCCTCAGCCTCTACATCAGCGTGTTCTCCGCCTCGAAGGGCGACGAGGACATTTTCGTCTCGCACCGGGAGAAGCGCACTGATCCATGGGGGTCTCCGGTGGCCGTTGCCTCGATCAACACGAGCGCCAACGAGCGAGTGCCGGCCTTCTCGCGCGACGGTCTGACGATGTTCTTCTCGAGCGATCGTCCCGGCGGATTCGGCCAGCTCGACCTCTGGATGTCCCGCCGCGAGAACCCGCGTGACGACTTCGGCTGGGGACCGCCGGTCAATCTCGGTGCGGGCGTGAATACGGCCGCAACCGATGCCGGCCCCTGGCTCTTCGAAAGTGAGGACGCGGATGAAAATGGTGACAGCCCCGGCGCCTTCCTGATGTTCAACAGCGACCGCGCCGGAAGCCAGGATCTCTACACGAGTGTGCGCCGTCCCGATGGGTCTTTCGCGAATGCGACCGCGACCACAGAGCTCAATACGCCATTCACGGACGCGCGACCGACGATCCGCTCCGACGGACTCGAGATGTTCTTCTTCTCGAACCGACCTGGCTCCCGCGCTGCCGACCTGTGGACCAGTACTCGCTCCAGCACAGGCGATCCCTGGTCCACCCCAGTGAACGTTGGCCTTGTCGTGAACTCGGCGTTCGGCGAGATTCAGCCGTACCTCTCGCGGGACGCTCACACACTTTTCTTCGGCTCAAACCGGCCGGGATCTAACAACGGCGATATCTGGATGACCACCCGGACAAAGGCCGGGCGCCCCGACGACGACTAAGACTTAGAAGGGCCGCGGCGTGCGTCGCGGCCCTTCGTCTTATTTACTCCAGATAATCCTTGAGCTTGCGGCTCCGCGAGGGGTGACGCAGCTTGCGCAGCGCCTTCGCCTCGATCTGCCGGATGCGCTCTCTCGTCACGTTGAACTCGCGGCCCACTTCTTCGAGCGTCCGTGTGCGGCCATCCTCGAGACCGAAGCGCAGCTGCAGCACGCGCCGCTCGCGGCCGGTCAGTCCCTCGAGGACCGACTCGACCTGCTCCTTGAGGAGCTTGTGCGACGCCGCGTCGCTCGGGGCGAGGGCCTGGTTGTCGGGGATGAAGTCCCCGAGGTGCGAATCCTCTTCCTCGCCGATCGGCGTCTCGAGCGAGACCGGCTCCTGCGAGACCTTCACGATCTCGCGGACCTTGTCGGCGGTGATGAGCATGCGCTCGGCGATCTCCTCCGCGGTCGGCTCGCGACCGAGCTCCTGAAGGAGCCCACGCGAGACGCGGATGAGCTTGTTGATCGTCTCCACCATGTGGACCGGGATGCGGATCGTCCGCGCCTGGTCGGCGATGGCGCGCGTGATGGCCTGACGGATCCACCACGTCGCGTACGTCGAGAACTTGTAGCCCTTGCGGTAGTCGAACTTCTCGACCGCGCGGATGAGACCGATGTTCCCTTCCTGGATGAGGTCGAGGAAGCTCATGCCCCGGCCGATGTACTTCTTCGCGATCGAAACGACGAGACGGAGGTTCGCCTCGGTCAGGTTGTGCCGCGCGTCGTCGCCCTTCTGGATGAGCTCGTCGGCGAGACGGCGCAGCGCGCGCTGCTCGTCCGAGTCGAGCTGCGCGAGCTTGTCGAGGTGCTTCACCAGGATGTCCCGAAGCTCCGCGCCGAGCATGACGAGCTCGCCGAGACGCTCCGCGCCTTCGGCCGGCCCGTGGATCTTCGCGTACTGCGGCAGGATCCGGAACGCGAGCCGCTCGGGATCGCGGCGCGCGGCATCGATGAGGGCGACGGTCTCGTCGATGAGCACCTTCGCCTCGTAGCTGATCTCTTTGCTGTTCGCCTCGCCCTGGAGCGGGTCGCGCAGCTTGAGGAGCCGGTTCGCAACGCGCTTCAGCTCCTTGCCGCCTTCCTCGTCACCGAGCGTGAAGCGGAGCGACTTGTTGGTGAAGCGGGTGGCCTCGTCGACGAATTCCTTCGGTCGGCCGAGGGCCATGCGCTTCTTCACCTCGACGCCGAGCTCGTACAGGTGGATCACCGACAGGGCCGGCGACACGAGCGCCTGCTCGCCGAGCTCGATCGACTTGGCGAGGTTGACCTCCTCCTCCGCCGTGAGCAGAGGGACCTTGCCGATCTCCTTGAGGTACATGCGTACCGGGTCGTCGACGCTGATGAGGTCCGACGCCAGGACCGAAGCGATCGAGTCCTCGCGCTGCAGCTCCTCGGTCTCTTCCTCTTCTTCCTTGACCTGTGCCCACGTGGGCGAGCGCTCGGCCTCGAGGATCTCGACGTTGTTGTCGTCGAGCGTGGTAAGCAGCTCCTCGACCTCGCCGGGCTCGGCGTCCGGGATCGCCCGAACGATGTCTTCCTGCGTGACGTAGCCCTGCTGCCGCCCGCGCGCGATCAGGCGCTCGGCTGCCTCGCGGTGCTCCGGGTGGATTCCGCGCTCAGCAGCCGGCGCAGTGGCCGTCGTGTTTTCCTTTTCCTTGGTCGTGCTCTTCATTCATCCCTCTCGTCGGCGTCCGCCGCGTGTAAAACCGTGTGTCGCTCCCGGCGGTGCATGAGCTCCGCGAGCTCGTTCGCCAGCTGAGCGACCTCGCCGTCCACCGTCCCTGCGTCGCCGCCGTTCGCACGGGCAAGCTGACCCTGCGCGTTCTTCATGCGGCGCCGCAGATTTCGTTCCCGAAGTCCAAGTGCAGCGATTTCGACCGCCTGTGCGACGTCCACTTCGCCTTCGAGCTCCGGCGCTGATGCGCCAAGGGCCGCGACTTTGGCGGCCAGGTGAGCCGGCAGGTCAGAAGTCGGATGCTTCCCCGCTTTCAGCAATCCGAGCAACGCTCGGTTGTCGGGATCGTCGAGGTCGCCGGGGTCGAGTTCGGTACGCGCTGCTTCCTCTGGAAATCGGATCAATAGTGCCATTAGGTAACGCTCCGCGGGGGCCGTTTGTTTCGCGGGAGTCTCATTGACCGCCGGGGCGGGGCGCTGCGCCGGCGGCGGCGCAGCCGCCGCCTCACGGCGGAGCGTTTCCTGGTCGATGCCGGTGAGCGACGAGAGCGTTCCGAGGTACAGCTCTCGCGTCAGCTGATCCGGCTCGCCTCCGACGAGCGGAAGTGTCTCAGCGAGAAACCGCCGTCGGCCGTCGGGTCTTCCCAGCTCACTCCTCTGGGAGATCCGGGCGAGTACGAACTCGAGCACCGGTTTCGCCTCCCCCAGGAGCGCCCGAAGGCGCTCGGGATCGCGTCGCGCTAGGACGTCTGGGTCCATGTCCGCGGGCAGCACGGTCACGTAGACGGAGAGCCCCGTCGTGGCGGTGACCGCGCCGCGGCCGGCTCTGCGGACGGCCCGCTGGACCTGCTGGGCGAGGTCGATCCCTCTGTGCTCGGCGGAGTTCTGGCCGGCGGGGTCGCCGTCGAAGGCGACGATCGCCCGCTCGATCCGCATCGCGTCGAGGACGTGGTACTGGTCCTCGGTCAGGGCCGTACCCATGGAAGCCACCGTGTTCTCGAAACCGGACTGATGCAGCACGATGGCGTCGAAATAGCCTTCGACGATCACGGCGGCGCGCTCCTTCCGGATCGCCGCCCGGGCGGCGTCGAGCGCGTAGAGAGTGGCGCTCTTGTTGAAGAGGACTGTTCCCTGCGAGTTGACGTACTTGCCGCGCTGGTCGGAGCGCATGGCTCGGCCGCCGAAAGCGATGATCCGGCCCCGGCCGTCCTTTATCGGGACGATCAGGCGGTCCCGGAACCAGTCGAAGATCCCCCGGTCGCTCCGGCCGACGAGCCCCGCGGCCACGGCCTCTTCGTCGGAGTAGCTCTTCCGGAGGTAGCCGACGAGCCCATCCCAGCTGTCCGGGGCGTAGCCCAGCCCGAACTTTTCGACCGTTTCCGCCCGGATCCCCCGGTCGGCGAGGTACCGCGCGACCTCCTTCCCCCGCTCGGTCCCGCGGAGCGCCTGGCGAAAGTAGAAGTGCGCCGTGTCGTTCGCCGCGAGGAGTCGCTTCTCCCGCTCCACCTCGGCCGGGTCGCGCCGGCTGGTGAGCTCGACACCCGCGCGCTCGGCGAGGACCTTCAGCGCTTCGACGGGCTCGAGACCATCCATCTCCTCGAGCCAGGTGAAGATGTCACCGTGACGGGAACAGCCGAAACAGTGATAGCTGCGCCGATCCGGGTCTACGGTGAACGAGGGCGTCTTCTCGGCGTGAAAGGGGCAGAGCCCCTTGTACGCGCGCCCGGCCTTCTTCAGAGCGACCCGTTCGCCGATGAGCTGAACTATGTCGACGCGCTCCTTGACGGTGTCGAAGTCCCCCGGCATCAAGCCAAGTATCGCGCGAGGCTTGAGCTATCGGGAAAGCTTCAGCAGCTCCTCGAGCCGCGCGGCGTCGACCGGCTTGGTCACGTGCTGATCGAACCCGGCCTCGCGGGCCGAGCGGCGGTGGCGATCTTCGCCATAACCAGTCAGGGCGACGAGAAGCGCGTCGCCGAGTCCGAGCTCGTCGCGCATCCGTTTCGCGACCTCGTACCCATCCATTTCGGGCAGGCCGATGTCCAGCAGGACGACATCCGGACGGAGGCGGCGAGCGCGATCCAGCGCCTGCGGGCCATCGTTCGCGGTCGCGACCGTGTGGCCCGAGTCGCGGAGCAGATCCCCGATGGCCTCAGCGGCATCGTGGTCGTCGTCGACCACGAGGACGCGACGCTGCTCTGTCACAAGCTCGGACCGCTGCGAGAGGCGTGCCACGCGCGAAGCGCAAAGAGCCGAGGCGTCTCGACTGCTTCGACATCGCTCAAAAAAGCGGGCGCCTGGCTACTGTGGCGGCGCGTTGATCAGGACGCCGGACCAGAACCATCCGCCCGTCTCGTTCTTCAGCATGAGGTCGACGCGTTCCGATGCCAGACCCTCGTACTGCATCCAGGTCGACGTGATGAAGTCGTCCGCGACAGGTTGGAAACCGGTCCGTGGTCGAATCGGACGCCGCTGGACCTGGACGTGGAGCGTCCCACCGGCGCTGTTGCGCTTGAACAGGTCGATGGCCTGGTCCGCCGTGATCGGCTGCACGCCGCCGGTCTGGGAGTGCTGGTAGAAGAACCCGGCCGGATCGATGAGCGCCCGCAGCCGCTCAAAGTCGGACGCCTCGAGCGCGTCGCCGAGCCGGTCCGCGAGCTGCTCCGGGGAGGTCGTCGGTCCGGTGGCGCTCAGCGATGGTGTGGGCGTGGTGGTCGCGGTCGGTCTGGCCGTGAGCGTCACAGTGGCCGTCGGCGTGGGTGACGCGACGGCGGTGCCCGTTTGCCGCTGGCCGAAGATCGCGTACAGGAGGAAACCGAGGATGATCAACGCGACCGCGGCGAACGTGACGAGCCCGAGCGCCCGCATTGGTCCGATGATTATTGCGAGGCGGTTGACGCCCGGCTAGAAGCCGAAACGCGTGCCCTCACGCCGTGCGGATGCTCCCGCATCGTTGGATCGCGTCGCGTTACAAATGGCTCCAGCCGGACGGGATGAAGATCGACGCGAACGTGTCGAGCGCATAGCGGTCGGTCATACCCGCCACGTAATCGGCCACGGCCCGCTTCACGCCGTCGCGCTGCGCGATCCGCTGGTGCTCCGGCGGCAGCACCTCAGGGTGCTTCTCGAAATGCTGGAGGAGCTCCCAGAGCACACCCTGCGCCTTGCGGTCCTCGGTCTTGGCGGGGCCGGCGAGGTAGACGTTCTCGAACATGAACTTGCGGAGCGCGTTCGTCGCGTCGAGGACCTCGTCGCTCATCGTGACCTCCGGCTTGCCGTACGAGGTGACGATCACGTCGTAGATCATCGTGTCGAGGCGCTCGGCGCGATCGCGGCCCAGTGAAGCGCGGATCTCGTGGGGGATGTCTTCCTCGCGCACGATTTCCGCCCGCATCGCGTCGTCGATGTCGTGATGCAGATACGCGATCTTGTCGGCGTATCGCACAACCCAGCCTTCGGGCGTCTCCGGGACTCCCCAGGCTGCGGTCTCGACACCGCCCTCGGTGGGGGCGCTGTGCTTTCGGATGCCGTCCCGGACCTCCTGCGTCAGGTTGAGACCGGCGCCGTTCTTCTCGATCTTCTCGACGATGCGAACGCTCTGCTCGTTGTGGCGGAAGCCGTCCGGCAGGAACGTCCCGAGCAGCTCCTCGCCGATGTGTCCGAACGGCGTGTGCCCGACGTCGTGGCCTATGGCCATCGCTTCGACGAGGTCCTCGTTGAGCCGAAGACCGCGCGCCATCGAGCGTCCTATCTGCGTGACCTCGAGCGTGTGCGTCAGGCGCGTGCGGTAGTGATCGCCGACCGGCGCGAGGAAGACCTGCGTCTTGTGCTTCAGGCGGCGGAAGGCTTTGCTGTGGACGATCCGGTCGCGGTCGACCGCGAACGCAGCCCTGGTCGGAGACGGCTCTTCGGGTTTGTCGCGATGGGCATTCGCCGAGCGGGCCGCATGCTCCGCGAGATTCGCGTTCTCGAGATCCTCGGTGTGCTCGCGGACGCGAAGCGCGGCGACCGAACGTACCCGCGAAAGCTTGGCCTCGCCGCGTGTTTGTGTGGCCATCGCGGGTAAGGCTAATGGACGCGCTTTACAGGGTTGCGTCGCGGGTGTATCCCTCACGCCGAAACCTGGGGAGGTGTGAGGTGGCGAAGTCCTTGTTCGAGCGGTTGGGCGGAGCTGGCGCGATCACGGCGGTCGTCGAAGATTTCCGCGACCGCTGCGGCGGAGACTCGCGGATCAACGCGAAGTTCGCGCGGACCGATATGCCTCGGCTCACTTCGATGCTCATCGCTCAGGTGTCCGAGGCGACCGGCGGGCCCGCGAAGTACACCGGCCGCGACATGAAGACGGCGCACGCCGATATGGGTGTGACGACTGGCGAGTTCAACGCCCTGGTCGACGACCTGGTCGCGACGCTGAACAAGTTCGGCGTCGGCAAGGCCGAGCAGGACGAGCTGCTCGGCATCCTGGGTCCGCTGAAATCCGAGATCGTCGAAGTCGACTCGAGCGCGACCGGGACGCCGCTACCGGACAGCTATGAACCGGCGCCCGCGCTCTCTACCGCGAAGAGCTGAATCCGCGGGCGCAAGTCGGATGGCGGAACCGTAGGGACGCTCCTGTTGTAATTCGGGTGTGGGTCTGCGCCTCGCCGTCGTTGTCGCGGTGATTTTGGGGGCATGCCAGTCCGCGCCACGCGAGCTCGGCTCCTTCGCGATCCGGCCCGTCGCTCCCTCCCTGAGCGCGGGCAGCGGACGGGCCGCGATCAGCGGTTCGGGTGATCTCGTCCTCGCGGTAACCCTGCACGGGCCGGCCGAGGAGATCACTCGTACCGGTGCCGAAGGCGCGCTCCAACCAAATCTGATCTGGCATCTCCTTGAGGGGGATTGCGCGTCGTGGGAACGGGGCGAGACGACGCACACCGTCCTCTACCGGTGGACTGTGAATGCCGACCGTACAGATACCACAGAGTTCACTCGTGTCATCCCGAAGGGATTCGCGAACGACCTCGTCGGGCCCCACGCGCTAGCCGCATTCCGGAATGGCGGTGGCGGACCGCTGTATGTGTGCGGAGACCTGCCCCGCGCCACCTAGCGATCTCTCGCGGTCGCCCCGGCGAGCGCCGCCTGCGCGGCCGCGAGACGCGCGACCGGAACGCGGTAGGTTGATGGCGAGACGTACGTGAGCCCGAGCTCGTGGCACAGGGCTACGGATGAGGCCTCACCCGCGTGCTCGCCGCAGATCCCGATCTTGAGGCCCGGCTTCGTCTTGCGGCCTCGCTCGATCGCCATACGCATCATCGCGCCCACGCCGTCGCGGTCCAGGACCTGGAACGGGTCAGCCGGGATGATCTTCTCCTCGACGTAACGCGTGAGGAAGCTCTTTTGCGCGTCGTCGCGCGAGATCCCGAGCACGGTCTGAGTGAGGTCGTTCGTGCCGAACGAGAAGAACTCGGTCTTCGTCGCGATCTGGTCGGCGATGATGCAGGCGCGCGGGATCTCGATCATCGTCCCGAACTTGTACTCGACGCGCTTCCCGCGCTCCTTGAACACCGTCTCCGCGACCTCGGTGACCTGAGCGGCGAGGCGGTCGAGCTCCCCCATCGTGCCGACGAGCGGCATCATGATCTCGGGTTTCGCCTTGACGCCCTTCTCGGTGACGTCGATGGCTGCGCCGAGGATCGCGCGGATCTGCATCTCGAGAATCTCCGGGTACACGAGCAACAGCCGGCAGCCGCGAAGGCCGAGCATCGGGTTGTCCTCGTGCAGCTGCTCGAGCCGGCGATAGATGCGTTCTTTGTCGGCGAGGGCGGCGCCGTTCTGCCCAGTCGCTTTCGCGACGGCGATGTCGATGTCGACGTCCGCGTACTCGCGCAGGAACTCGTGGAGCGGCGGGTCGATCAGCCGGATCACGACGGGTAGTCCATCCATCGCCTCGTACATCTCGCGGAAGTCGCCCTGCTGGAACGGCAGGAGCTTCGCGAGCGCGCGCTTCCGTCCTGCCGTGTCGTTCGCAAGGATCATGTCCTGCACGATCGGAAGGCGCTCGGCCTCGCGGAACATGTGCTCGGTGCGCGCGAGACCCACGCCTTCGGCGCCGAGCTCGCGCGCGAGGCGGCACTCACCCGGCGTGTCCGCGTTCACCCACACGCCGAGGCGGCGGCGCTTGTCGGCCCACGAGAGGAGCTCGATGAGCTCCTTCTCCTCGCGGAACTTCGCGGCGATCGTCGGCAGCTCGCCGGCGAAGACCTCGCCGGTGGTCCCGTCGATGGAGATCGCGTCGCCCTCTTTGATCACCTTGCCGTCGACCCGCATCTCGCGCCTCTGAAGGTCGATGTCGAGCGCCGCGACGCCCGCGACGCAGGGCAGGCCGAGGCCGCGCGCGACCACCGCGGCATGCGACGTCGAGCCGCCGCGCGCCGTGAGGATCCCCGTGGCAGCGACCATCCCGTGGAAGTCGTCGGGACTCGTTTCCGGACGTACGAGCACGACGAGCTGTTTCTGTCCCTTGAGCACGACCGCGCGATCCGCGTCGAACACGGCGCGTCCGGTGGCGGCGCCCGGTGAGGCGTTGAGGCCCTTCGCGAGGTAGCGGCCGGCGGCGCGCGCCCGCTCGACCTCCTTTTGATCGAAGCGCGGCAGAAGGAGCTGCTCCACCTGCGCCGGCTCGACGCGCATCAGCGCCTCGTCCTTGGTGATGAGGCCCTCCTTCACCATATCGGTCGCGATCTTCACCGCGGCCGCGGCGGTGCGCTTGGCCGAGCGGGTCTGCAGCATGTACAGCTTGCCGCGCTCGATCGTGAACTCGAGGTCCTGCGCGTCGCGGTAGTGCTTCTCGAGCCGCTTCGCGATCTTCTCGAATTCGGCGTACGCCTTGGGCAGGTCCTTCTTCATCTGCGCGATCTTCGACGGGGTGCGGATGCCGGCGACGACGTCTTCGCCCTGCGCGTTCGTCAGGTACTCGCCGTAGAGCTCCCTCGCCCCGGTGTTCGGGTCACGCGTGAACGCGACGCCGGTTCCGGAGTCGTCGCCCATGTTCCCGAACACCATCGTGACGACGCTGCAGGCGGTGCCGAGGTCGTCCGAGATCTTGAATTGCTTACGGTAGTCCTTCGCGCGCTGGCCGAACCACGAGCCGAAGACCGCCTCGATGGCGAGACGCAGCTGCTCCTGTGGCTCGGTCGGGAACGGCTTCCCGGTTTCCTTGCGGACGATGGCCTTGTATTCCTCGACGAGCTCCTCGAGCTGCTTCGCGGAAAGCTCCGGATCGGTCTCGACCCGGGCCGCCTTCTTCTTCGCGTCGAGCGCGTGCTCGAATTTCGCGGCGTCGATGTCCAGCACGATGCGGCCGAACATCGAGATGAACCGACGGTAGGCATCCCACGCGAAGCGCTCGTTCTTGGTGAGCTTCGCGAGACCCTTCCGGCTCTCGTCGTTAAGGCCGAGGTTGAGGACCGTGTCCATCATCCCGGGCATGCTCATCGCCGCGCCCGATCGGACCGAGACGAGGAGCGGATCCTTCGGATCGCCGAGCTTCTTCTTCGCGGACTTTTCGACCGTGGCGAGCGACTTCTCGACCTGGTCCCAGAGTCCCGGCGGAAGCTTCTTTCCGGACGCGAAGTACGCGTTGCACGCGGCGGTGGTGATCGTGAATCCGGGAGGCACAGGGAGCTCGGCGTTCGTCATTTCGGCGAGGCCCGCACCCTTGCCACCGAGAAGATCGCGCATCTTCGCGCTACCCTCGGCCTTGCCATTCGCGAACAGGTAGACCCATTTCTGCGCTTTCGGAGCTGCGCGGCGCGTCGCGGCTGGGCGGGAGCGGCTACGAACGGCCATGGCGGACCTCCCCTTCGGAGATATCGATTCTCGCAGAAACGCCTGGAGCGGCGAACCGGCGGAGTGCGTCGCGGCCCGTGGCCCAGAGCCCGCGACGGAACGCCAGCACGATCACGACGAAGACCGCGCCGGTAACGACCCCCGAGAGCTCCGGCGCGCTGGTCAGGGCGTCGCGAAGCTCGAGCACGATGACCGCGCCGAGCAGGCTTCCCCAGAGCGTTCCGATGCCGCCGAGGATGGTGATGAGCACGGCCTGACCCGAGGTGGTCCAGTGCAGGAGATCGAGCGAGGCGAACCCGTTGCCAAGTGCGAAGAGACCGCCGGCCAGCCCGGCGAGTCCACCCGACAGGACGAAGGCCAAAAGCTTGTATCGCCAGGTGGCGTAGCCCAAAGCTTGCGCGCGCGGCTCGTTGTCGCGGATCGCCACGAGCACGTGCCCGAAGGGCGAGTGGACGATCCTGTACGCGAGCAGGTACCCGAGCGCGATCAGCGGCAGGGCCGCGTAGTAGAAGTCCGCCGAGCGGCCGAGCGAGAGCCCCGGGAACGTCCGCGGCACTCCATGCAGCCCGTTCTCGCCGCCAGTCAGGTCTCGCCACTCGTTCGCGACGTAGAAGACGAGCTGCGCGAATGCGAGCGTGACCATCGCGAAGTAGATCCCGCGGCGCCGGGTCGCGAGAAATCCGAAGGGGACCGCGAGGAGCGCCGACGCGGCGGCGCCGAGGAGCGCCGCGACGGCGAACGGGATGTCGGCCGACTTCGCGGAGATCGCCGCGGCATACGCGCCGAGACCCCAGAAGGCCGCGTGGCCGAACGAGAGAAGGCCCACGTAGCCGAGAAGGAGGTCGACCGACATCGCGAAGAGGCCCCAGAGCAGGATGTCGAGAGCCAGCACCGGATACATCACCCGGGGAAGCGCGATCACGACGGCGAGCCCAACGGCATACGGGAGAACCGCCAGCGCGCGCCTCACGAGCGTGCCTCGAGCGAGCCGAAGAGCCCCGCCGGACGGACGAGGAGGACGACCGCCATCAGCGCGAAGGCAATGACGTTCTCGAGCGCCGGGTTGAAGATCGCGGCGAGGCTCGCCACGACCCCGACGAGAAAGCCCGCGACGACAGCGCCGGCGATGGACCCCATGCCGCCGATGACCACGACGGCGAACGCGAAGATGATGAGCTCGCTGCCCATCAGCGGAGAGACGTTGCGCATGGGCGCGGCGAGGACGCCGCCCAGCGCGGCGAGCGCGACCCCGAAGCCGAACACCGGAGTGACCCAACGATCGACGTTGATCCCGAGCGCTCGCGTGAGCTCGGGACGCTCGGTTGCGGCGCGGACGATCATCCCGAGCCGGGTACGTTCGATGACGTACCACACCGCGAAGCAGACGACGATCGAGAACGCGATCACGAAGAGGCGGTACGTGGGGTACGCAACCAGGCCCGCCGACACCGAGCCCGCGAGCTCCGCCGGCGCCGGATACGGCTGCCCCTGCAGCCCGTACCGCAGGCGCACGCCGTCCTGGATCATGAGCGTGAGCCCGAACGTGAGCAGGAAGTTGTAGAGCGGGTCGAGCCCGTAGAGCCTCCGGATGAGCAGACGTTCGAGGACCATGCCGGCGATCCCGATCCCGATCGGCGCCACGACGAGCGCGATCCAGAAGCTGACGCCGAAGTTCTCGAGGAGGAGATAGGCCGCGAACGCGCCGAGCATGTAGAGCGCGCCGTGCGCGAAATTCACGACGCGCAAAACGCCGAAGATGACGGCGAGACCGAGCGACAGCAGCGCATAGAAGCTGCCGTTCACGAGGCCGTTGAAGAGCTGCAGCGCGACGTACTCCATGTGATGAGGAGGAGCGGGACGTCGTCCCGCTCCTCCGTTCAGCTCTCTGCTACTTGGGCATGCTGCAGCCCGCCTCCGAGAGCGGCCGCGAGGCCTTGTCGGCGGCGATCGTGCTGACCACCTTGGAGTAGTCGAAGGCCTCCTTGGACTCCGACTTCGGTTTTACCTGCGCGATGAGGGCGTCGTGCTGGACCCAGTGATCCTCGGCGCGCACGAGACCGTTGCGGATGAAGAAGTCGCTGAACTTGTAGCCTTCGAGCTGCTTCACGACGGCGTCGGCGTCATCCGACCCGGCTCGTCTGATCGCCTCCATGTACTGCCACGCCGCCGAGTAATTGCCGGCGTGAGCGAACGTCGGCCGGATCCCGGTGCGCTTGAGGAATTTGTCGGCGAACGTCTTCGATTGTTCGTCCATGCTCCAGAGCCACGGCGTCGTGTACACCGTGCCGGCGAGCGCGTCCTGCCCGACCGCGGTGATGTCCGTGTCGAAGAGCAGGCCGATCGCGAGCTTGATGTTCTGGTCTTTGAGCTTGAACTCGTTGTATTGCTTCACCACGTTCACGAGATCCCCGCCGGCTTGCATCGCCCCCAGCACCTGCGGCTTCAACTGGCCGGCCTTGAGGAGCAGCGATGAGAAGTCGCCCGTCGTGTTCGGGAAGGGCGACCCGTCCGACTGGATGACGTTCCCGCCCGCGGCGATGACCGCCTGCCGGAAGGACTTCTCCATGTCCTGACCGAACGCGTAGTTCGGGTAGATGATGTACCAGCTCTTCCCGCCCTGTTGCGTCACCGTGATGCCGGTGCCCTGCGCGAGCATGTAGGTGTCGTACGCGTAGTGGAACGTGTACTTGTTGCACGCCTTGCCGGTGAGGTCCGTCGTCGCCGCGGTGACGTTGATGTAGAGCTTCTTCTCGTTCTTCGCGACGTCCGCGATCGCCAGAGCCGCCGACGACGTCGGCACGTCGAGGATGACGTCCGCATTGTTGCGCTCGTAGAACTCCTGCGCCTTCTGCTGGGCCACATCGGCCTTGTTCTGGTGGTCCGCGGTGAGGACCTCGACGCTTCCGCCGAGCGCGTTCTCTCCGTACTTGGCCTTGAAGTCCTCGACCGCCATCTTCACCGCCTCGACGGCGTTCTTCCCGGAGAGATCCGCGTACACCCCGGACTGGTCGTTGATCACCGCGATCACGAGCTTCCCGTCGCTGAGCTTCACGGTGCCGCCGCCCGGGCCCGCGCCCGTGCCGCCGCCACACGCCGCGGCCAGGAGCAGCGCCACGAAGGCTCCGGCCATGATTCGCTTCATTGGGTTCCTCCCTGCCTGTTGTCCCGTGTTAGACGCCGAGATGACGTAATAGCTCCGATTCGCGCGCGATCACCTCCTGATTGGTGAGAGCCTCGACGACCTGGCCCTGCGCGAGCAGGTAGTGGCGATCGGCGACAGTCGTCGCGAAGCGCAGATTCTGCTCCACGAGGAGCACGGTCGTCCCCTCGCGCTTCGCCTCCTGCAGCATCGCGGCGACACGCTGCACGAGCACGGGGGCGAGTCCCTCCGTGGGTTCGTCCAGGAGCAGCACCCCGGCGCCGGTCCGGAGCGCTCGAGCGATGGACAGCATTTGCTGCTCGCCGCCGGAGAGCTTCGTGCCGGCGTGGGCGCGCCGCTCGCGCAGCACCGGGAACGTCTCGTACACGCGAGTCAGTGGCCAGCGCGTGCTCGCAACGACCGGCGGGAGCGTCAGGTTCTCCTCGACCGCGAGAGTCGCGTAGATGCCCCGGTCATCCGGGACGTATCCGAGTCCCGCTCGCGCGCGCGCGTATGGCGGCAAGCCCGAGATCTCCCGCCGATGGAGGCGAATCGACCCCGAGGTTTCGCGGTGGAGTCCCATGACGCACCGGAGCAGCGTGGTCTTGCCGGCGCCGTTGCGCCCTACGAGCGTGACGAGCTCCCCTTCACCGACCTGCAAGGAGACCTCGCGGAGGGCCTGCGCTTCGCCGTAGCGCGCCGAGAGACCTTCGACCTCGAGCGCGGGGCTAGGCATGCGCCTGCCCGAGATACGCGGCGACGACAGCCGGGTCCTCGCGCACCGCGGCGTAGGCGCCCTGCGCGATCACGCGGCCCTGCTGCAACACGATGACCTGGTCGGCGAGCTCCGCGACCACGCCCATGTTGTGCTCGACGAGCACGACCGTCCGGCCCGACCGCGCCTGTCGGATCAGGGCGATCGTGCGGCGGATGTCCTCGGCGCCCATGCCCGCGGTCGGCTCGTCCAGCAGGAGCAGACGCGGGTCGAGCGCGATCGCGAGCGCGAGCTCGAGCGCGCGCTTCTGCCCGTAGGGCAGTTTCCCCGCGGGCCGGTGCGCGAGATCGGCGAGACCGACGTCCGCGAGAAGCTCGCGCGCTCGCGGGCGATACCGATCGAGCGCTCCCTCGGAGGTCCAGAACCGATAGCCGAGGCTCGACGCCGCTTGAAGCGCGAGCTCGGCGTGCTCGAGCGCGGTGAGCTGATCGAAGAGGCTGGTGATCTGGAAGGAGCGCGCGACGCCGCGGCGTGCGATGCCTTCGGGTCGCAACCCCGTGGTGTCGGCGCCGAGGATGACCACACGGCCCGCGGTGGGCCGTAGAAAACCGGTCAGGAGGTTGAAGAGGCTCGTCTTTCCCGCGCCGTTGGGACCGACGAGCGCGTGGACCTTGCCCGCTTCGAGCCGCAGCTCCACGCCGTTCAGCGCGCGAAAGCCGGCGAACTCCTTGACGAGCCCGTGCGTCTCCACGGCGTAGCTCACAGGCGCCACCGTCATATGCGCGTCTTGCGCCCGGCCCAGTACGGCTCGCGCATGACGCGCTTCAGCGTCTTCCCCGCGGCGCTGCGCGGGAACTCGTCGGCGATCACGACCTCCTGCACCTGCTGGTAGCGCGCCTCGACGCGCGCGTTGATCCACTCCCGGAGGTCCTCCGCCGACACGGCGCCCGGCTCGCGGAGGATCACGGCGGCGAGAGGCGATTCGCCCCACCGCTCGTTCGGGACGCCGAACACCGCGGCCTCGCGTACCGCCGGGTGCCGCACGACGATCTCCTCGATGTCGCGCGGATACACGTTCACCCCGCCGGAGATGAGCATGTCCTTGGCGCGATCGACCAGATAGAGGAAGCCGTCCTCGTCGACGTAGCCCATGTCGCCGGAGTGCAGCCAGCCGTCCACGATGACCTCACGCGTGAGGTCGGGGCGCTTGTAGTACCCGGACATCAGAAGAGGCGACCGGCCGATGATCTCGCCCACCTCGCCGACGGCGACGTCGGCGCCGTTCCCGTCGACGATCCGCATGTCGAAGAACGCCGGCGGCACGCCGACCGACGTCGGCTTCGCGGCGTATTGGTCCTTGTCGAGGATGGTCATGAAGCCCTCGGTCAGTCCGTAGAGCTCGTGAAACACGCCGGGTACGCGCCGCGCGAGCTCTTCGCGATGCTCG